>ERZ857521.14-NODE-14-length-284620-cov-10.333938_pt1 | contig 284620 bp, 245 predicted proteins | sample MGYA00519701_ERZ857521 | MGnify/ENA primary metagenome ERZ857521 (study PRJEB31778, sample SAMEA3449346) | human gut metagenome | biome: human gut; feature: human-associated habitat; material: faeces | place: United Kingdom | collected 2010/2012 ...
AGATTTTAAAAAACATTTCTTAAAATTCTCATACAAGCCTAAAAGTGATAAGACATACAAAAAGGATGGAATTCAATTTGAACAAGTCCGTAAAAAATGAACAATAGAATAAACGGAGTTAAGGTTATATCCGCTAACGAAAACATTAGCGAAGGCTCAAAAGGCATAATTCTTGAATATGTACTTGAAGGTATGGCTGAATACTATTCAGCAGACTTATCAGAGAAAGTTATTCGTGGATTAACATAAAATGCAAGTTTAACGGTGATCCGATTACATTCGGATTCAATTTTGAACCTGCTGCCATCCTCGGAACATTTGTGTTCCGTGGATTTTTATGCCCGAATACTGCTTTTTACGGCGGTATTTGGGCATTTTTTCTTTGCCTCAAAATCTTGTAAAAGTTTTTGAGAGATTTTAAGAGACAGCTAATTTCAAAATTCCAAAGTCATTTTAGGTTCGAATCCTTATTACGGGTTTATAATGCAATTAAACCCGTAACATCGTTCTGTCAAGTCTTTAAGGTGGAGATTTGCGAAGCAAATACTACCGTGACTTGACAGGTTGATATAATCTGCCACAAAAAAGAGCTGAAAATTCAGCTCTTTTTTTATTTATTTTCCCCTATTTTTGCTTGTGTTTATGATATTGATATATTTAGAATTTTGTGATATATTGAGTATGTTAGCATTGGTTTTAAAAGGCACAACGGCTACTATAAATAAATATAAAGGATATGTTTAATATGAAGAAAAAATCGAAAATCATATTACTTTCTGTGTTGGCGTTGGTTTTGATATTGATATCTTTGATTGCTATATTAGCTAATAATTCACACACAGTTGTTGGTGTTAAAAACTATTACAAAATATCAAGTGAAAATTCGGATTATATTCATTTTTCTTTAGATGATTTTGGAAATTATAAAAACCTCTATTTTCAGTCGAACAGGATACATTCTTTAATGTCTGATTCATACGGTAGTATGTTTATTGCTGAATATGACAAAAAAAGCTTTAATGATCAACTTTTACGACTCGAATCTTTCGAGTATCAAACTGATGTTATTCTTGATTCTGATGAATATATTATACCGCAAACAAGTTTTAGCATTGGTGATTGGAATTTTAAAGTGTTAAAACCGCAGTCACAAACGCAGGAATTTCCTAAAAATATAGATTTTGTTTGCATTAACATTTCCGAATGTAAAATTGGCTATATGACCTTTTATGACGAGGATATTGATTATTTGTGTAAATCCGGCAACGAAAATGAGTATATGAAACATTTTGTGAAAAAATATTTTAAATACAATTTTAATAGTAAAGTCAAGTGATTTCTTTTTGAAAAAATAATTTACGGATAATTCAGTTCACCTTTGACATGTTGATATAATCTGCTACAAGGCTGGAAGTTTTACTTTCAGCCTATTTTTATGCCCGAATACTACTTTTTACGGCGGTATTCGGGCAGAGCTTCTGCGTTCTTTGCAAAATTTCTTGAATATTTTTCAAGGTGTACTCGGGCGGAAGTCCTATGCCGATGTCGTTTGTTCCGATTAAAATCACAAGATTTTTCGGGCTTATGTTCAAGGCGTTACATTCGAGCCTTTCCAACAATCTGTCGCTTGTGTCACCGCTGATTCCACGGTTGTAAACAGCCTGTCCGGTGGTTTGCGAAAAGGCATAAAACAGCTTATAGCTATTGAATATTTCCGTGATTGAGTCGCCGAACAGCACCGTTTGTCCGTGCCGGGCGTACTTCTCATTCAAAAAAACAAGATTCTTTTTTTCGTCTGCTTTACATAGTCGTAAGCCGTTTTTTCTGAAAGTTCTTGTTCATTTGCTTCTCTGCGAAATTAGGTTTATCTGTCGCTGTCAACGGCAAACAATCCCGCACCGATTGCACCGCAAAATTCAGGCTTGTCGGATATGAAAATCTTTGTGTTCAACTGCTTTTCAAGTTCGGTTACAACGCCCTTGTTGTTTGCAACACCGCCTGTCATCATTACACCGTCTGCACCGAGTGCCTTGCTTGCAAGAGCCTTCGTCTTTATCGCAACGCTTTTGTTCAAACCGTGAATAATATCGGCTATCTTTTTATTTTCGGAAATCAGCGAAATCACTTCGCTTTCGGCAAACACCGTGCACATATTTGAAATTGAAATATCCTCGCTGTATTTTAAACCGTCATTCGCCATTTGCTCCATACTGATTTCAAGAGCCTTTGCCATATTTTCAAGAAATCTGCCCGTGCCTGCTGCACATTTGTCGTTCATAACAAACGATGCAACATTTCCGTTTTCGTCAAGGGTGATAAACTTTGAATCCTGTCCGCCGATGTCAATAATATATCGTGCTTCAGGATACAAAAACCTTGCCCCTCTTGCGTGGCAAGTGATTTCCGTTACATCATCGTTTGCAAAATCAATATTTTTTCTGCCATAGCCTGTTGCGGTTATGGTTTTTATTTCGTCAAGACTGATTTGTGCCTCGTCAAGTGCCTTTTGCGCCCCTGCCTGAGCGTTTGCACCTGTTCTGACCATAACAGCCTTGACAATATTCTTATTTTCGTCAAAAATGACAAGCTCCGTTGAGGTTGAACCGCTGTCAATTCCTGCGTAATATTTTCCGTTTTTGTTCATTTTTATCTTTGAATTATTCTCCGTGTTCAAGGTTTCGCAAAAAGCCTCCAGCCTTGTTGAAAGCTGACCTAATTGCTGTGTAGTGTAGTCCGTTTCGATTTTCAAAATCGGTGTCTTGCTGTCTGCAAGCTTTGTATATTCAAAGCAATAATAATCGCAAAACTTGATTGTGTGGTATACGATACCTGCCAAATTTTCGTTGTTTAGCAGTTGTTTTCTTGATGTCGTGTCGCTCATTCGCATGCAAGGCGTTTGCGCCATCAACGCTCTTGCGTATTTTTCCATCAGCTCGTCAAGACTGTCATTTTCGCTCATATTTTCGTTTGAAACACAGCGATTATTTGAGCAAGTCATATTGATTACAGGAATTTGAAACGCTTCTCTGATTACATTCATCAGGCTACCGTTTGCATTTGCACCAAGCACTAAAATGAATTTGCTGTTCGGAAACGCAATCGGCTTGTCGCTGAAATTGTGCAAAAATTCTTTTGCGTCAAACGCTTTGCCCGTCTGTGCTTCAAGGTCTTTAATGAGAAAAAGTAAATCATTCTTTAATCGTTTTACGGCACAAGCGCCGTTATCAATCGGCAGGTCAAGAATGGTTTTGTATTTAATTTTGCTTTCTGCCACATCAAACAATCGTCTTGTGCTGTCACAGCAGTTCATAAATACAAGCTTGTCATAGTCGCCCCGATGTATTTCCTCGCAAATCGCCTTGATGTGTGAGCAAACATTTGAGTGCATAGCCTGTGAAGAATAGTCAAAATGCTCCGCTTCGTTGTTGATTAAACGATAATCGTCAAAGCATGCCAAAATCTCCACCGGTGTGTATTTGCAGTTATATCCAATCATTTTCTATTCTCCAACAGTTCTAAAAACGCTTCTGTTCTCGTCACGGTTTGACCGTCGTTGACATTGTTCCAATTACAGCCGTCACCGTCAAGAATGAGCGTTGGAAAGCCGTTTGACTCAAAGGTGGATTTTGCAATGTTTGAAAGCCCTGCCGTTTGCTTGCAACCCCAATGGCAGTACCAAACAATGCCGTTTGCATTGAGCTTTTTTGCAAGTTCAAGCGTTGCGTTTATTCTGTTCGTACCGTTTCCGTTGACGGTGTTTCTGACAAGTCGGTCTGCCATAAATCTGTATGGGTCGGCCTCTTCAAGATTGCAATACATAGCATCCATAACCATATCGCAAGCGACAATTTCGCAACGGTCGGTGAAGTTAATCAAATTACGCAAAGCGTCCTGCCAATAAGGCAAGGTATGCACCCAAAGAAGCCTTACGCCCTTTTTGCCCTCTGGAACGGCGGCAAGCTCGTTTTTCAAATCGGTGCTGTATTTCAATGCGTTGTCCGTGCCGAGCATAACATGCGTTGCAAAAACCGACAGCATTTGAGAAGTCATTTCGTCCGACAGCGAACGATTTGCACGAAGTGCCAATATGTCATTAAAATTCTTTAGCGTCTGCTTTGATTTTTCAACCGTTTCAATCAACTTTGCCTCATCAAATGTATAGCCCTGCTTTTCAATAAAGGTCACCATATCTTTGATTTGCTTTGCAACATAATCCACAGCACCGCTTGAATAATTGTATGGCACATCAATCATATATTGAGGCACGTTGTAGTGTTCCGCTGCTCGCCTGAACGACAAGTGATTTGCGTCACATGCAAGTGTTGTGTTGATGATAAAATCGGGCTTTGGCAAAACGCCCGTTTCCACCATTCCGATGAAAGCCTTGTGATAAGAGCACATAGTTTGCGAAACAAAATTTTGCTCCGCCGTGTCGATAAATATCTGCTCCGACCTTGCGGCAGCCAAATAGCAAGCAAGAGCCTCCGGGAACAGTGTGCTGATTCCCATGGAATGCAAAATTTCACACGGTAAGTACAGGCTTACGATTGCAGAATTTTTGCCCGTTTTCAGCGGTGTAATTGCAGAATCGGCAGCCGCCCACTGCATAAATTGGCGTGACGGCAAAAGCTTTTTTGTTGGGAAATATTTGCACATAAGGCCTGCCGTGCTAAATGCAAAGCACAGCTTTTTTCTGGCTGACAAAGGATTTGTCGGTGCGGTTTTATATATGTGATTGCCAAATAATTCTATCAAATTGTTCATTGGGTTATGATATTCCTTGTGTTATTTAATTTTGATTATAGCACAGCGATATATGAAAAGCAAAGCGTTTTCACTTCATTGACAACAAGCCTTATTTCCTTGACGGCACAATTTATTGCGACAACGGAAAAATCCTTTGTGAGCAGGTGTCGGATGTTGATTTCAAAAACAAAATCACATTGACAAAAACAGGCAAAAGAAAACTGCCGTATAATCACTATCAGCTTTCAACAGGCAAGCGTTAATTATGGCAGAGGAAACAAATTCAAATTGTTTATTTAATAATTATGATTATAAGTATTTGAAATACAAAATAGGTGTTGGTAAGTCGTTAAAACAAAGGGCTTATGAGGAAATCTTTTCTCCTGTTTTTCCAAATGAATTAGTATTACATAATTATGCTTTTTGTTCTGAATTAAAATGTGAAAATTGTTTAAACTATGTATCTTGTCGAAGTGATTATTTAAAAGAAATAGAAAGCCAAATGCTTAAAATAATAGAATGGAGAAACAGAGATGAAATTTGTCAAGCAATTTCTGTATTTCAATCTATAATTGATTCAAACTATTGTATTGAAAATGAAAAAGAATTAGAAGAAATAAAAAGAGAATTTAGAGAAAAGCAAATTAAAATCAACAAAAATATAAATAAAATATTCCCTAAAATTAAAAGATGGACAAACATAACATCAGTTATAGCTACTCCATTTGCAATAAGTTCTGCTTTAGCAAATAATACTAAACTTGCTATAACAGGATCAGTGTTTGCGGGCACTTCCACTATTGTTAATGAATTGATGAAATATTATGAAAATAAAAACAAATGGGTTGGTTTTATAAATAATTCACACAATAATACTCTGTGACTATGAAATAGGTGCTAGGAAGAAAATATATGTTTTCTGCAGTCGGATAGGTATAGCAAATTGAATTGCTGTACCTATCATAATCATATACTCTTCTATGTAATGTTCGCAATTTCTCATACGAATTTGCTGTGCTGAGCAAAAATAAAATTCTGAGAGATTTTTGAGAGATGCAATTGTCAGTGAAAAATAGAGACACAACCTAAAAAGAGGTTTGCCCTAACATTTGGGGCAAACCTCTTTTGATAATATCCAATTTTTATACTTTTATTCTAATTAGTTTTGTGATATAGTACTAATATAGGAGATAGTTTGCTTAAGGACGAATAAAAAGTTATATTAATAATATTGTAACTGCCAAAGGTATATCTTTATAACCATAATTTAATTATTTCGTTCTGTCATATTTAGACTTTGAAAAACGATATGATTTACACGAAAAATAAAAACATTAAAATTTAAAGAGACAATCTTATGTTAGAAAAAATAATAAAATAGGAGATTTATATGAAACTAAAAAAGAATTATGCGATAGGATTATCAATAATTCTTGGACTGATTGTTTTACTGTTATGTTTAATTGATGCAGAATGAATTGTATTTTATAATAAAAATACATCTAGTACCGAAATAAAGAGGATTAAGAAAATGAAAATAAAATTTCCCAATAAGAAATCATTAACGAATAACAAAAAACGAAAGGCAGCAAAAATAATTATAATTTTATTGTTGTTTCTAATTTCATATACTATTTTTCACATAAACATTGCACCAAAACTATACTTATCAAAAAAATACGATACTGTTTATTCAAGTATTCAAATTGAAAAGTATCATCCATCAAAACTAATTAGCGATTTTTCATTCAAAAATATATTTGATATTGATTCAAGTCCATCGTCAAATTATTTTTGCACTGAAAAATGGGATTGTATTATTGATAATCGAGAATTTAAAACAGAATACTATATGTTTCATTTTGTTGATGATTATCAACTTGAAGATATTTTTAATTGGGGAACTGAGTTCTTACAAGAACATGTTGATAAAAATATAGTGGGCTTAGATATAGGAGATGGAACTATATATAAAAGTCCGGATTTGTATAAGGGTTCATTGACTTCAACTATTAAAAGCAACTCTCAAAAAAAAAATTTATGGACTAAAGATAACATTGAAGATTTGTTTTCAGCGATATATCAAGAAGAAAAATGTATAACCATATATTATAAGGTGGATGATATTTGTGAATATGGCGAATCTTTTGACGAACAAGAATACTTAGGAAACAATAGGTATGACGAATTATATGATACAATTATCAAAAATATAGATGATGTTCTTGGCATTCAAGAAGTAAACCTTATTGTTATTGATGAGTACACAGAAATATCTAGAAACGCAAAAAATCCATATGATAAGTATTATTATCAAACAATTTCGATTGAGTTTAATGAATATGTAAAGGGAAGATGATATGACAAAGAAAATCACAACAATTATTTTATCTATCATTATAATTCTAAATCTATCACCTTTTAATGCTCTAGCGGAGATTGATTCTAATGATTTTTACGCACAATATTCTGGTACAACACAGGCAAGTTATGGATATAATCCAGACTGTACTTTTACTATAACTAAAATTATTGATGATAGATTTACTGGTTACTTTTCAGCAACAGGATTAGGCAGATATAATATTAATCAAGATGTTAAAGGAATAGTTTATTCTGGGGCAAGCAGTTTTACATGTATATTTTCACTATCAAATTATTATAACACTTCTTTCGTTATAACCGTATATCCAAACGAGGGATACTGCAGATGCATAACATCTGGCAATTGGCATTTTGAAGATTTTGAAATGACAGGTACTATATTTAGTTATTCTCAAAATGTTAACCCAATAACAAGTGATAATTTTTCAGAAGACGATTTTAAAACTAGTATGGCTTTGTCTGTTGGTATATATTCACAAAAAACAAATTTTATTAATGATGAGTTTCGTAGAACATTAAATGAAAATGGATTTAATGAAAATAATGTCACTCTTTATAAATTTGGAAACTTTGGAGACTCAAACAAGAATGATGTTGCCTTTGCAATTGCAAATAAATATTCCGATAGCAATGATGATAACAATATCGTTGACATGTTTGTTATAATAAGAGGAACGTATTATGATGAATGGAGTGGTAATTTTGAAATCACTGGTGAATCATATTCTAATATAGACTATCATGTTAATTTTAAAACAGCGGAAGAAAGTATTAAGAGTCAAATATCAAAAGAATACAATAAATTATCTAGACTTGGTTATATCATTAATCTTATAATTACAGGACATAGTAGAGGAGCTGCAGTTGCAAATCTTTATGCAAAAGAAGCTACGGATTGTCAAGTTACTGCAAATAGTTTGATTCCTCAATTCAATAAGGTAACGGCATATACTTTTGCAACACCAAATGTTGAAAAGTATTATAACGGAATGGAAAGCTATAATAATATTTTCAATTTCTGTTTTAGCACTGACTTTGTACCAACGATACCTTTAACAAATCCTACACAAGGTTGGAATTATTGGAAATATGGTGAAACATACTACTGCGATTTTACTGATTTAAGGAACGAAAATTATGCACAGCTTGGAATCAGTACAGAGATTATTAATAAAGATGTTGTTGAAAGTATTCATAAAGAATTTGCGAGGTGGACTAGCGTTGAAAGGTATTATAACCGTATTAGTAATCCAAATAATGATTATATGCCTGATTTAACTCTATACAAATACTTACATGATGGTCCTACAAGACTTTTATCAAACAAGCGTTCTTGGCAAATAGTTGGAGGAATAAACACCGTCACCGAATATGGTTCTTATGATGATTTTAGAAAACTCACAAATACACTTGTGTGTAATATTCACACCTTAAAAAAATCCCATGACTATAAAACATATAACACTATAATTTCAAACTTCTCAAACAAGTATTTCGCCAGAGTATCTTATAGTAATTATATTTCAAATACAGGAACTGTTTATAGAATCGCTACACAATCTAAAAATACTACAATTATATTTAACGAAAATGATATAGCAAAGCTTGAAACAATATACAATAATAATAGTGATGTTTGTGACTGGGATTTGTCGGATCCTACAACCTGGAACGGAATTATATGGAATGACAATGGTAATGTCGAAAGTATAGATTTTTCATATATGAATCTAGAAGGAACATTAGATTTATCAAATTTTTCATCTCTTAAATCTTTGAATTTAAGCGGCAATAATTTAACCTCGGTAAATCTTGACAACTGCTCGTCACTTGAAGAAATTGATTGTTCATTCAATAAATTAACAACTTTGGATTTAAGCGATTGCACTAATCTTACTTCGGTAACTTGTTGCTACAATTATCTTGATACTCACGAGGGCAGCACTTTATATAACAAACTCGATGACTTAATGTTCAGCGATTGTTATGTAAACTATTATCCTCAGTCGGTACCCGATAATGCAACATTTGACACAACCGAATTAAATGCGCTTAAAACTTTTGCAAACACCAATAATAACAATACTGCTTTAAATTGGCTTGATGACGGTGGAAATATTGATACCGAGAAATTACAGAATAATGTCTTGTTTGAATATGACGGAAGTAAGCATCATGTGGTTGCGATTGATATATCCGATTTGGATATATCGGGAACGCTTGATTTAACTTCTTTGTCATTGTTGCAGGAAATTTGTTGTGAAAACACAAAAATCACAACGCTTAACATAAAGGGTTGCACTAAGCTTGAAACACTAAAGTGCGACGGATGTGAATTGACTTCTATTACTTTGCCGAGTAATGCAAATGCAAAAACAAGTTCTTTGTACGATGTATCATGCGAATACAATTACCTTGACACAAGTATTTTTACACAAGATGTTATTAAGTATGTTGAATTTAAAGCCGGCGGAGAGATTCAATATAAAAATCAAAAGGGCGATTCAAGCGCACTGCAAGCAGCATTGTACTTTGCAAATAAGTTAGATGAAAAAGATTATTCAGAAGAAACTTTCACGCCGTTTAAAGAATTGATAGATGAATGTAACGCATATAATTATGATAATCTTTATCTAACGCAAGAAGACATTGACGAAATTACAACCAACATTCTTGTTTCAATGTATGAGCTTAAAGCATATTTCAAAGTAAATATATCTTCCTCTAACGGCTCATTTACAGTCAATGATGAAAAATCAAGCAGTAGTTATAAACAATCATTGTTGTATGGCACAACGGTTACGCTTAATGCCGTTCCAAATGAGGGATACATTTTTGCGGGTTGGTATGATACAGTAAATAATATTTATATGTCTAAAAACCCGGAATACACATTTAAGGTTAGCACGAACACCGATTTAAAAGCCGTATTTATTGCCGAGGGTTCAGCAACATTAACATTTGTAAATCACAGTAATTGGGTAGCCGGAACATTTACAAAATCGACTGCCGAATGGGCAGAAGTCACTTCTATAAATGATTTGCTTCCCGAAGTTCCGTTTAGATTCGGGTACAGTAACGGCAGATGGGTTTACGATGAACAAGAGGTTCTCTCAAAACTTCAAGCCGGTGAAGATGTTGTTATAGGAGCCGAATATGATGAGGATGACGCATCATTCCCAACTCCCCCAGTTTCCAAAGACAAGCCTGTTTTAGAGTTGTATTACAAATATAATGAAGAAAACACTTTAGGTACATTTATGATGGCAGCCGGTTTCCCTGAAAACATAAAAGTTGAATCTGTTGGAATTGCATTCTACTATAAAAAAGCCGATTTGTTTGACCCAAGGGATAATTTCACTTTATTACTCAATAACAAAATGATGATTGGCAGATTTAATACAGAACAATTAGAGGATATTTATATTATCAATATGCATAATATGACCTCTGCTTATAATTGGGCCGCAAGAGGATTTGTGACCTACTATGATTCAAACGGAAATTTGGCAACCGAGTATTCAAACCAAATCAATATCATTGACAGGCAAAATACTGATGAGATAAAGTAGTATTTCATCTATAATCAAATTAAAGAATTAAATATTGATACCGAAAAAGAGGTTTGCCCCAAATGTTAGGGCAAACCTCTTTTAATGATATTCAATTTTGTACTTTTATTCTAATTAGTTATATGATATAGTGTTAACATAAGGAGTGTTAACAAACTTATTATAAACTATATTTTCCAAATAATTAACCCTATTACCATAGGTTTTTTCGTGTCTGCATTTTTATTAGTAATAAACAAAGAATATCCAATATAAAATAAAGGAGATAATAGCTATAATTAAAAAAATCCTTACCTTTTTAGTTTCGATTTACCGTTCAGCCTTATTATTAAATTATACAGAAAAATATATAACGGCACAAAAAATAAAGAAACAGTGAAACCTGAGTTAATTCCACATTATTCACTGTTTCTTTTATTTTATATTGTTTTTATGATTATTGCCCTGTTATAATCTGCACCCCTGACATAGATAGGAACACCTACATTCATAAGATACGCCCCGCCTTTTACATATTTGTCACCGCTTAAGGAAAAAGAATATGTTTTATTTTCATCAAGGCCTGCAAAGTGAAGATTAAATTTCTTTTTAAAAAACCTTGTTGCATTTGCAGCAATAAAAACCACACTTTCGTTTTTATCAGTGCTTACATATTCGTTGCAAAGCACTTCCCCGTCCTCAATATCAAGTATTCTATACAAATTGCCGAACTGAACAATATTGCGAACAGATTTATAAAAATCAATATTCTTTTTACAAATCTCTAAATCTTCGGCGGAATATTTAATAAGATTACCGCCTATTCCGAGTGAACCCTGCATTGCAATATTAAACCTGAAATCAAGTGAACAAGGCTTATTTATACCGCAAATATCAGTAACCCACGCACGCATTGTTTTAACAGGATGAAGCAAAGAATATCCCTTTTGAATAGTCATTCTGTCAATAGCGTCGGTATTATCACTCGTCCATACTTGGTCATAATGGCTGATTGCACCGAGGTCACACCTGCCGCCGCCTGACGCACAGCTTTCAAACTGCACTTGGGGATGACGCTTTTTAAGTTCATCAACAATCTTGTAAACTGCCATTGTATGAAGATATGAATACATTTTCGCATTTTCAAGATTTTCTGCACCAACCTGCGAAAAAGGACGGTTCATATCCCATTTAATATACTTAATATTATGATTTTTAAGTAAATTATCAAGGCATTCAAATATATAATTTTGAACATCACCGCGAGTCATATTAAGCACAAGCTGGTGGCGAAGTTCATCTGCATTTCTGTGTTCAAAATGATATGCCCAATCGGGATGAGCACGATACAAATCGCTGTCAGGATTTACCATTTCAGGCTCAACCCAAATACCGAAATCCATTCCGAGTTTATTTACATTATCAATCAGTTCATCAATCCCGTTTGGAAACTTTTCTTTATTAACATACCAATCGCCAAGCCCTGCCCTGTCATTATTTCTTTTGCCGAACCATCCGTCATCCATAACAAAAAGTTCAACACCGATATCCGCTGCCAATTCGGCAAGTGCTGTTTGCTGAGATACATCTATATTAAATTCAGTTGCTTCCCAAGAATTATAAAGCACAGGAAGCGGCTTATCATTAAAACTTTTAGGAAGAAGAAAATCAATTGAAAAACGATTCATATTTCTTGACATTTCGCCAAAACCGTTTGCTCTGCCACAGTAAACGAACGGTGAATCAAATGTTTCACCCGGTTTTAAAGTATGTGAAAAATCAAAATCATTCATTCCGATTGAAATTCTGGTGATTGAATACACATCTCGGCTTGCGCTGACTTTAAAATTACCGCTGTAAGCAAGGCTTGCAAAATATACATCACCGCTGTTTTCATTGGCATTTTGATGTGCAATGAAATATGGTGAGTTATTATGATTTGATGCACCCCTGCGATTTTCATAAATGATACTTCCTCCGTCAAGCACAGTATTTGTTTGCAAGAATTCGCTGCCCCAAGCACCGTTTGTGTTAATAAAAGTATATGGCTTTACAGACGGAAGTGAAAATTCAGCACTGAATATTCTTTCAAAAACGATATTATCATTGCCCGTATTTTTAAGTGTGATATATCTTTTGATTATATCATATTCATCATAAACTTCATAATTAAGAATTATTTGAAGAGGATAGTAATCATCCTTAAAAATAACTTTGAGAATATTTTTTTCAAGAACAAATGAGTCATAATGCATACTGATTTCACGGCAGCCATCCGCAAATTCAGCCTTAATATCACATTCGCGATACATAGTTGAGCCAAAAGGTGTAATTTCCTGCCTAATTTCATCCTGTACGGTATTATTTGAATTTTCACCGTTTACATGGACAAACTCATAATCGCCGTAATTACATTTATTGCCCCAATGAATATGGCGGTTATGTCCCTCTTCATCAACTCCGAAAACATAATGTGTGTTTTTGGTTTCAAGAATAAATATATTGTTTTTTTCGTTATGTTTTATCATTTCGTGTTCCTCACTTGATTTATATAAATCTTCAATTTACAATATATCATACTATATGGTAAAATAAAACAGTAAAATTTCTAAATTCAAAATCTTAATTAGGGATGATAAATATGCAAAACTTAAATTTTTATCTTGTAACGGATACACATTTTTTCGACCCATCATTTAAGCGCAGCGGTGCGGCATATGAAAAAAGAAGTATAAGCGACCAAAAATGTGTTGCTGAAACGCCGGCAATTATTGACGCCGGGTTTAAGCAAATAGCCGATGATAAAGAAACAAATATAATTCTAATTCCCGGTGATTTGGTTTACAGGGGTGAATACCAAAGCCATATCGGACTGAGAAACAGGCTTTACAAATTAAAAGAACAAGGCAAAAAAATATATCTCATCACCGCCAGGCACGATTATGATGATAAAGACTCTTTTGAATTTGACGGGGATAAAATGCTGCCCGTTAAAGCAATGCCGAGAGATGAACTGCGTGATTTTTATAAAGATTTCGGCTTTGACGGTGCAATAAGCGAGCATAAAGAAAGTATGTCATATGTGGCACAGCTTGCCGACGGAATAAGACTGCTTGCACTAAACTGCGATGGCGACTGCAAAGATTTCAAAGGATTATGGGATAATCAAATGAAGTGGGCGCTTGAGCAGATTGAAGATGCCCACCGTACAGGCAATTACATATTTGCAATGACACACTATCCCCTACTGCCTTTTTCGCCGATAATGAATTTAATCAGCGATTCACATTTAACCGATTGGGAAAAGCGTGCAAATCAATTTGCAGACGCAGGGCTTGACTTAATATTTACAGGTCATATGCATGCACAGGCGGTTACAGAATATGTTACAGAAAACGGCAATAAAATAACGGATGTTCAAACCGGCTGTTTTGTAGGCTGTCCGTGTGCATACAGAAAAGTAACTATTAAAGACAGCACTGCCGACATAAAATCTTACACGATAAATGATTTTGATTATGACAAGCAGGGAAAAAGTGCAAGTGAGTATTTTCAGTGGCGGTTTGACAGAATGATTGACTATAAAATGAAAGAAATTTTGCCAAAGCCCGCAATGAAAATTTTAAACAAACTGACTATCAAAAAAATATGTAATTTTTTATGGTTTAATCCTGATAAAAGCATACAAAACATTCTTGCAAAAGATTTAGGTATAGAACTTGTAAGAAATATTTTCATAGGAAACGAACCTTATGTAAAAGGCACAGCGGTTTATGAGGCATTTGAAAAACTTATTAACAGACTGTCTTTGATAATTCACATTGCAGAAAAGAAAGCAGGCAAGAAAAACGAAGTATTAAGTGATATAAAATTATTTTTACTTTGCACAATCGGTGATGAAAAGCAAAGGGATTGGGATTTAACACTTGATATAAACAGAAAAAGCTTTTGAAATTCAGTTGAAAAGGTATTGGCCTAAAGTTATGTTCAGGTGTTATAATTGCCATATAATTCAAGCTAAAATGTGATTAGTATGAAATAATAACACAAACGACAGGAAACGGGTATCGACTTGGAGCTGCAAAAGACATCCGGTTCAGTCACCTTGCAATTGAAGTACCAGGTAATGATAAATCTAACGAATGATTGGCACCGGTAAGTAACGAAGGATATAACAAATCAGCTTAAAACCTTATACTGACACAAATTTGCCTAATAATTTAGGGTGTTTTATTTGATATTTATACTATTTGTGATATAATGTTATATATATTTTATTTAAAATAATGAGTAAACAGTATGAAAAATAAAAAATTGCCTGTACTTATATTTTTTCTTATTATGTACAGTTTTATAAATATATTTTTGCCAAAGTGTGAAAATGAAATAATAAAAACAGTAATTTTAATTTTATTTTGGGGTACTGTTTTGACCGTGTTAAAGTTAACACACCAATTTAAAGAATACGGACTGAAAATCGGCAATTTGAAAGATTGGCGAATATTGATTTTAAATCTTTTAGTTATCTTCGTGATATTTTTTAATATACTTATTTCATTAAAAAGCAGATATACCCCCACGCCATTTGAAATTATACAGCTGATTTCCTGTGTTTTTGGTGAGGAATTATTTTTCAGAGGAATTATTTTATCATATTTTAAAAAAACATTTAATAAACCTGCTCTAAATATTTTTATCGTATCCGCGCTTTTTTCATTTTCTCATATAATCAATTTATTTTCACAAAAAAGCACAATATTTATAGCGGTGCAATTGCTGTTTGCATTTTCGTTAGGGCTTTGCCTAACTGCAATTTCTTATTATTCAGGCAGTATTTTATTAACTGTACCGTTACATTTTTTAATCAATTTCACAGCTGTAAACACTGTTGAAATTTATATTTTTATATCGCTGTTTATTTTAATACCAAGTTTAATTATCATAAAGTTACGGGAGCAAAAATAATGTCATTTGGTTCAATTTTATATGCTTTACTTTTTCAGCCTTTGCAAATATTATTTGAGGCAATATATAAATTCGCATATTCTGTAATTCAAAATAAAGGAGTAGCAATAATCATTTTAAGCCTTGCAATGAACTTTTTGGTTTTGCCGCTATACAGGCGTGCCGACGCTATTCAGGAACAGGAAAGAAACATAGAGGCAAAGCTTGAAAAAGGCGTTTCGCATATAAAAAAGACATTTAAAGGCGACGAGCGAATGATGATGCTCCAAACCTATTATCGCCAAAACAATTACAAACCTACATATGTTTTAAGAGGTGTTACCTCTTTGTTTTTGCAAATTCCTTTTTTCATTGCGGCATACAGATTTTTATCAACTTATTCCGGTATAAAAGATGTAAGCTTTGGACTTATAAATGATTTAAGCACACCTGATAAGCTGTTAACATTATTCGGCATATCAATAAATATTTTGCCGATTATTATGACTGTAATAAACTTAATATCTTCTGCGCTTTATTCAAAAGATTATCCTGCAAAAACTAAAATACAGCTATATATAACTGCACTGTTCTTTCTTGTATTTTTGTATAATTCACCATCCGGATTAGTATTTTATTGGACTTTAAACAATGCATTTTCACTTATAAAAACCTTAACTTTAAAAAGTAAAAATCCTGCAAAAGTCGGAAAAGAATTTCTTGCAATCGGCGGTATAGCATTATCAATATACAGCTTTTTTATTGATGATACATACACTGAAAAATCACTTGTATTTACACTGTTGGGAATTGTCTGCGTATTTCCTATTCTTTTTGCTTTGGTAAGAGAAAAAAATCCTGCAAAAAGAAAACCTAAAAAAATCAAAGAATATAAGTACAATACAAAATTATTTGTAGCAGGCTGCGTGTTCATGGCAGTTTTAACAGGACTCGTTATACCATCTGCCGTAATCAGCTCTTCACCGCAGGAATTTGTATTTACAAGCTACTATCAAAGCCCATTGTGGTACTTGGTATCTTCCACTTGCATTGCGGTAGGTACTTTTGTAATTTGGTTTGGAGTATTCTATTGGCTTGCAAACAGCAAAGTCAGAGCCGCTTACACTAAAGCTATATGTATAATCTGCTGCTTGGCGATAACAAATTATATGTTTTTCGGCAAAAATTCGGGAATATTAAATTCATCTTTGCAGTACACAGCAGAAACAAATACCATAAGCATATCAGCTAATGAAATGATAGTTAACTTAATTGTTGTTGCTGTAATCATAGTTGTGATGTTAATAATATACAAAAAGCTTACAAAGCAAATAACATCACTGCTTCTTGTTTGCACAATTGCACTTTGCGGTATGGGTACAGTCAACATTGTAAAAATCAATTCATCAGTTGCGAATATATACACAAACTCGGAAAAAGACAATACCTTTAACATTAAGCTTAGTAAAACCGGAAAAAATGTTGTGGTTATAATGCTTGACAGAGGGTTTGGCCCGTATATTCCGTATTTCTTTAATGAAAAGCCGGAACTTATTAAGCAATACGACGGATTTACTTATTACTCAAACACAATTTCTTTCGGCGGGCATACAAATTTTGCTTCATCTGCATTTTTCGGCGGATATGAATACACACCGGCAGAAATAAATTCACGCAAAAACGAAAAGCTTGTTACCAAACATAATGAAGCACTTAAAGTTATGCCTGCCATATTCAGCAGTAAGGGCTATAATGTTACACTTTGCAACAGCAACTATGCCAACTACCAGTGGATTCCCGATTTAAGCGTTTTTAATGATATGAAGGGTGTAAAAGCGTACAACACAGGTGATGATTATGTTGACAATAAAACCAAAAAGGAAACTATAAAAAACAATCGCAGGAACTTTTTTGTTTATTCACTTATGAAGTCATCACCGATTGTTTTGCAGTCTGACATATATAATAACGGCAACTATTTAGGTTCGAGCGTTTCACAGCACCGCACTAATGATTACATCGCAACAGGTAATTACAGCGAATTCATAAAGGCTTACAGTGTACTTACAAGCCTTTCAGACATCACTTCAACAACTTCAAATAAAGTAGGGGAAGTGCTGCTTATGACTAACAATACGACACACGAGCCGCAACTGCTTCAAGAACCTCAATACGAACCTGCAAATCAAATTGATAATACTAAATATTATAAAGACGCAGATAGATTTAATTTAAACGGGAAAAAACTTGCTATGAATAACTTTACACAAATTGCAAGTTACGAAACAAATATGGCTTCTATCATCCAATTGGGAAATTGGTTTGATTATTTGCGAGAAATCGGCGTTTGGGATAATACAAAAATCATTTTAGCTTCTGACCACGCTTTTGAAACTTATCAATTAAACGATTTAATACTTAATGATACCGGCACAGTTACAAACGATATGGAATATTTCACTCCTTTACTTATGGTTAAAGACCTTAATTCAACAGGCTTTAATACATCTGATGAATTTATGACCAATGCCGATATTCCTACAATCGCTTTTGAAAGCACGGTAAAAAACCCCGTAAATCCTTACACTAACAAAAAAATTGATAATCAAGAAAAATATGCACACAAGCAGTATATTATCAGCTCGGATTATTGTACGGTTAACATAAATAACGGAAATCAATTTTTACCTGCCGATTGGTACACAATTCAAGACAGTGTTTGGGATAAAAGCAATTGGAAACTTGTTGCAAAAGATGATGTTTTAACAAATGATGATGTAAAATAATTCTTGATTTCAACCTTTTGAAAGGGGAAAAAATATGAAGTTATATATTGATCCCGGAACAGGCAGTATGCTTTTTGCCGTGCTGATAGGTATTATCGGTGCTGTTGCATATGTGTTTAAAGAATGGGCAGTCAAGCTGAAATTTCTACTTACCGGCGGAAAAAAAGCTGATACGAACACAGAAAAAATACCTATTGTTATTTTTTCTGATGACAAAAGATATTGGAGCGTGTTCAAACCAATATGCGAAGAAATGAATTCAAGGGGTATTGATGTTGTATATATGACAGCTTCAAAAGATGACCCTGCTTTTGATGAAAATTTGCAGCATCTCGATGCACAATTTATAGGCGAAGGCAATCGTGCATTTTCAAAGTTAAATTTTCTTAATGCCACAATGCTTATTTCAACAACACCGGGGCTTGATGTTTTTCAATGGAAGCGTTCAAAAAATGTTGATTATTATGTGCATGTTCTTCACGCGGCAAGTAATACCTGCGGTTATCATATGTTCGGGATTGATTATTATGATGCAGTTTTAATTTCAGGAAATCACCACGAAAGAGACATCAGAGCGCTTGAAAAAATAAGAAACCTGCCGGCAAAGGAACTTGTTATGGTAGGAGTTCCTTATATGGACGCTATGGTAAACAGACTTGCAGCCGCACCACCTTTGGAAAATAAGGAGCGAACAGTTTTACTTGCTCCGTCTTGGGGTAAAAGTTCTATTCTCAACAAATTCGGCGATGAAATAATTAAAACTCTTTTGGAAACGGGTTATCATATTATTATCAGACCGCACCCGCAGTCATTTACTTCGGAAGCAGATTTGATGAATCATTTAATGACAGAATTTCCAAATTCAAACAGTCTTGAATGGAACAGAGACAGTGATAATTTTGATGTTCTCAGGCGTTCTGATATTTTAATTTCAGATTTTTCCGGCATTGTATACGATTACTCTTTGGTTTACAGAAAGCCGGTTATATACGCAGATGTCGAGTTTGACGACAGCCCTTATGACGCTTGGTGGCTAGACACACCGTTTTGGCCTATTGCGTCTTTGCCGAAAATAGGAAAACAATTAACTAAAGATAATATGCAAAATTTAAAAGAATTGATTGACAGCTGCATTGAATCAACCGAATATAAAAACAACATCGATTCTCTTATTGAAGAAACTTGGCAATATAAAGGCGAAGGCGCAGTCAGAACAGCCGATTACATAGTAAACAAATACAACGAGTTAACAGAGAAAAACAAAGCAAATTTATAGAATTTTAAACATTCATTATATGTGTTTTAAATTGTAAAAATTTTTCAATTGTAAAAACGAATACTTTTCATAAACTATACTTGCAAGAGCGAATTGATATTATGTGATAAATATTTTGAAGAAAATTTTATTCTAAATATCAGCACGCTTTGCAAATTTTTGATAAGAGAGGTGTTTTTACAATGGCAAAGAATACAGTTCCAGAAGCTAAAGAAGCTCTTAACAGATTTAAGATGGAAGCTGCAAGCGAGGTTGGTGTTAACCTTAAGCAGGGTTACAACGGTGACCTTACTTCTAAGCAAGCAGGTTCAGTCGGCGGCCAGATGGTTAATGTAATGTGTCCTGTACGAACTGTGCAATTTCAGCGTACAAATTGGGCTAAAAATAACCAGCTTCAGCCGATTACATACGAATTTTGCATAGCGGTTTAGGAAAAAACAACCCTCGTAAGCACCTATGTATCATAATCATATAATGATTGAGGCTTACGATAAAAGCCTACTGTTTTCAAGGGTTTCAAGCTTTTTTCAATGAAAAGCCAATTCAATAAAGTATAAAATAATCATCAAAATTTAAATAAGTGTTGTGTGTTCACAAAAGAAAACCTCCTTTGGTACAATCTGAGTATCAAAGGAGGTTTTACTATGAATAACATATTATTTAAACAATTCGGCGCTACATATACTAAGCAAGGCGACTATTTTCTGCCAAATTTAATTTTACTGGCAGAAGAAGAAACCGGTTATATCAGAGTGTGGGGACACCGTAGGTTAAACTACTTAAAGCACCACCGAAAAGTTTTGTATTACAATCTGCTCACTTCCGGCAAACTCCATTCCCACCTTACCGATATCGAAGAACAAGCCCAACAACCTTTTCTCGGTTGGTAAAACAATATTCCGAAAATGAAGATGTCACCGAACAACTCAAAGCAACCGATATGCTGCTTTGGGTGCAGAAAATGAATAATATCCGCACAACATAGCAACGAAAGTTGTGAATACAGTAATAGTATTTAATTAAACGATTATTTGTGAAAATTCAATTTTTAAAAATTCAAATAGTGTCTGAGGTGACAAAACGCTTGGTGTTGCTTAACTTTTATTTAGAGCAAGCAATATCGCACTTTCATCAAGAGAAATTATTTATTTCCTATTACTTCATTTGTTATGCACCTACTTGGCTGATCCAATCACGGATATTTATGCCTATTCTTTCAATATCTCGTTCTCCTAATTCTCCACTATGCATGATTACATTTCGTGATTTTTCAAGTGTGGTAAAAATTTGTTTTGCCCACTCTAACGAAACAATGTGTACTTCAAACAAATCGTAATTCTGTCCCATTATGTTCGCCAAATCACCAAAATCGACATAATTTATCATAGAAGCACCACGATGAGTATGCCATTTTATTTTATCTTCTTCTGCTCTTCTGCTTTCTGCAGATTTCCTGATTTTATCAGATACACATTCAGTCCACCAATTTTCTCCTGCGTTTTCCATTAATATTGTCACTACAAATTGGCGAACCATGTTCTCGAAGGCTGCAATTGCTGTATATACCGTTGCCATAACTTTTGCAGATTCAACATATTCATCATCTAACAAATCTAATGATAGAGAATCTATATATTTTCGGGTTAGCGAAGCAGATGAAGAATGTTTACTGACAACGCCAGAAGCTTCAAGCGATATTTTAGTCAATTCGCCTCTCATAATAAAGGAATATAATTTATCTTCGTTCATTTAATCACCATCACATTAAGTGCTTTTTCAAACTTTGAAAAATAGCATCATACACAGCCATATTAGTTGTTTCTGGTAAATGTATTTGAATATTATAATGTAGATTCATTTCAGTACCAGTCGCAACTGTTTTCGCCTGAGTGGTTTCTATATTGTTGTCTTGTAAAGTGGCAGGAGGTGTTTTAATTTCGCTGGGCTCTTCTGCTGCATCAGCATCCCAGTCGGCCAAATCGCAAAAAGCTCTAAAAGTCATAGCCATTAGTCCTAAAATCTTATCACTTTTTTGACCTTGCGTTATAGTTTTTAGTTTGTTCTTAACTTCGTCGTTTGTTAAATTTTGCGCATCTTTACGAAGATTAAATAAATCTTCATAAGCTTCCTCAATACCAATTGCAATAATTCTACCAGTTTGTGTTTGATCCAAAAACTCATAATACCGTTGTAATGGCTGCCCGTTGTCATCTAATAAACCCAGGGCTTTAAACATACCTATTATAAGGCGATCATTGCTACTCTTATAGCCAAGATCCTCAAGAAATTTATTTGTGAAGCGTTCGGGAGCTTTTGCATTGATAACAGAATTTATTATACTTTCTAAATTTTTGGTAGAGGTTAAATAAGAATTTGTAATTGCCATTTTTAATTCTCCTTTTAGATATTTATTTTCTGGTGTTAATTTACTGATTTGTTGATAACCTATTTTTTACTTTGAGTAAGCATAAATTAAAGGCTACTCTTGAAACTTGCTTATGTATTTTAAGAACTCGTTATCAGTCATAGAGATACATTGATTATTGGTAAACGACTGGTAATACTCTTTACGTTCTTTGCGTTCAGCCCAATTTTCTTCGTAATATGCTGCATTTGACTTCTTTTTCTTTGTAAACTCAGCTATTGCTGAATTAAGTTTTTGTGTATTCATACAGCTTGCTCCTTTGTCAATTCAACTATTTTATCAAGTAATGGAATAAATCCATTGAATTCATCTGCCTCAAATTGATTGATTCTTTTTTCAAGCTCTTTTTTAATCTTATCTGGCAAATTAGGTAACATCTTAATTGGATGTTTACGTTCGGGTATAACATCTTCTACAATCGCCTTGATAGTACTATCCCAAGAAAAATAATCTTCGATAAGAAAATCACCATCGGTTACACCAGTTTTGTATGGAATAAAAGAAGTAGTTATATTATTTTGAACAATGTCTTGATAATGAACAACTTTTTCATCGTCTCTAGAAATACCTGTAACGGCTTTAGCACCATCTTTTCCTGCGTTATCACGATCGAAGAAGATTATTATTTTCTTCGAATCAGGCACAAATGACTTAAGATTATCAATAAATGATTTCACATTTCCGGCACCATTGGCATTTAAAAAATCTACATTTAAGGTTGCATAATCATTAGATCTTGATTTGAGCATTTCCAATGCACGCTTAACATACATAACATCGGTTTTACCCTCAAAAACCACAAGAGGTCTGCTTGATCTTAACATCATTCCTTGACCGATAACATCCCACGATGTTCCAGATAATTTCTTTATTTTCTCTATTTTTTCATCGGTTAAAATCGTTGATTTGCCCTCATCCAGTTCTAACATCAGCAATTCTTTTTCTTTTGCCAATTGAGCAAGAATTGGAGAGTGTGTAGTAACAATCATTTGACGATCAAATTTGCAATACTCTGAAAAAAGATTATAAAGCTGTTGTTTGCGTCCTTCATGTATGTTTGCATCAGGTTCATCAAAGAGTATCAATGAATTCTCATCTGCAACAAAAGATAAAACCGATCTGATCAAAATTAATTTTTTCTCACCTTCGCTTAAATCTTTTGCAGAGAAGCCGTTGTAAATTAATTCGATATTCTTAATTACTTTTTTATCTTTAGGCATATATGCTTGAACAAAATAGTCAAACAACTGCTTTTCGTAATAGTTGAACTCTTCGGGTTTACTGTTAAGAAATTTTGCATCTACAAACATATAGAAATTCTTCAACGCTGCAAAATCTTCAAAAACTCGAACACCATATGTATCGAATATGTTTTCTTTAGTCATCACATATAGATACATCGGTTCACCGTCAGGACCTTTACTATGTTCGGAAAAAAGATTTACAGATTGCAAAAATGATTTTAACAATTCTGATTTGCAATTCCGCTCAACATTTTGCGTATAAAATAGTAGGATATGATCTACAGTGTCTCTTCCAATAGTTTCTCTTAAAAATTGCTTGTCATCTTCAGCAGTGCTATAAATGAGAGAAAGCAACGCAATATCCCAGTAATACTTGTTTATGTAATACATTTTTGGAGATAGGTTATTACCTGTACCTGCATTTATATCTCTTGTGAACTTAAAATAAAACGGCTCATAATAATTGTGCCACCAACGTTTATCCTCCCCACTATACAATGCTATTACATTGGTAGGTAATAAACCCAGTGCAGCGAGTTCCTTGATGGCGACTACTTTTCCATCTACAAAGTATTGGCGTCTGTATACTGTTTGTTCTAATTTTACTTCTTTTCCTTTTATCTCATAGGTCAATGAATATACAAATTTGTGAATGGCTTTGGCAGAATAAGCATTGGCAAAAATACCACTTATAGCTTCTAAAACATTACTTTTTCCGGAACCATTATTGCCAATAAAAATTGACAACCCTTGTCCAAACTCAAAATTTGCTTCAAAATCTATTAAGTTTTTATACTTCTTAATTTTTAATTTCTTGAGTTTCACCAAAAACGGCCTCCTCAAATTCTTTTTTAGCCTGTTGTGCGTGTAATGGTATCTGAAGCTGTAAAGTTGCAATTTTTTTACGCACTCGAGAAATATAATCAACCATTTCCTGCTGTTTTGGTGCAGGCGGTAGGGGAATTTTTAATCCCATAAAATCACTTTCGTTAATTCGTGGCATACGTGCTCCGCTATATAAAGGGGTTAATTGTTCTTGAATGATTTCTGAAGAAAGAATCTCCATAAAGTATGTTCTATTGATATTTTTTGTATCAAAAACAAAAAATTCAGAGGAACATACTACGTTTTTTGCTGCAGACTTATTTTCCCAATACTTATTTAAATAAGGTCGCAGTTTACCATAAATAATATAACCGGAAGGCACACAAATAGTTTGACTCAACACATCTTTACCAGACACCTGTTGTAAAAATGCTTTACCAGTATTCTTTTCAACATGTTCCATTCCAATATAAGCAAATTTTTCGTCAGGCTTTTCTTTGGTGTTAATGCGCAAATTTTTCCCAGATGCGTCAACCATAAAATGCACAATCACATCTGACATATCTACTATTTTCTCGTTTGAATTGAGCAAAATCTTACTAGAAAGGTATAGCGGATCCCATCTAGTTAAACTCTTATAGTCTGTAGTACAAATTAAACCTCTAAAGGAAGATTTCTTAAACGATACTCCTAACTCTTTTAATAAATACTGTTTTATTTGAGTTTTTAAAATATCAATTAAATCTTGGTCTTTCTTCGCTTCGTCAAGCCTATTGTTATATCTATGTACTAATTTATTTTGAACATCGATGTCTGGCATAGGAATCTTACAATTTAAGAATTTATCTTCCTGTAAATACAAACGATTTCCACTACCGTTACTACAATCCTGCCATGCTTGCACAAAAACATTTGAGGAAAGTAATAATATCAAGTAGTCAATATTTGCAATTTCAGGATCGACATCATAAACCCAAAAATTCCCCGTAATAATTGCTCCATCAGCTTCAAGAGGAACTACGCCAAATGCTCCGTTACGAGCGTCAATTTTTGATACTGCTAATTGACCTGCCTTTACATAGTACTGGTTTTTAGTTTTTATTTCTTTTCCTGAAACTTCATCTCTAACAAAAACACCTCCGCAATTTGTTTTTATAGTAATACGCTTATATTGCTTATCATCTTCAACAGCCATTTGATCCTTGCGGCGTGTAATCGCTTTTCCAATTTTTTTTAGCTCGAATGGTGACTTAATGGAAGTTGAATTGAAAAATTGTTTAATATTCCAATCGATGGTTTGGCTAAACAAAATAGAGGACAACACTGAATTTGTATTTACCACTTTAGTTCAACCTCCTTGCCATCACTGATACGGAAAAGCCTTCCTTCCGGATTTATGGTATAGGAAATAACGCTATTGGATTCATTCCATAACTTCTTTGCAATTCTATATTCTTTATATTCATCTTGAAGGGTAGGAAGCTGATTACCTGCGGAAACAGCACCAGTAGAAGTAATGCCGGCATCCTCAACCATAGCGATCGGAATTTCGTAATCGAAGTATTCTTTGGTAAGCGGTTTGGCTTCTTCGATGATAGCCTTCTCAAGGTCTCTGAGTTCTTTTTCTGCTACGACAATAAGTGCTTTAACTTTAAGTTTTTTGGCTTTTTCAGTTGCGATCTTCTCTTGTAATGCTTTTATTTGACCAATATATTTTTTCCTAATTTCTTTTTCTGCCCTTGTTTTTGCACCTAAATACTGAAGTTCTTCTTCTTTGGTAAAACGCTTGAAGAAAACAAGGCTGGGCTTTACTGTGGCACCGGCAGCAATAAATACATCTTGAGGAATGGAGCATATCAAGATAATTTTAGCTTTACCTTCAAAGTATTCACGAATTTTCTGGAGATTAGATGTGTTCAAAACACCTTCAGGCAGAACCATACCCATACGACCACCTTTTTTTAGCAGTCTAAGGCAACGTTCCATAAAGAGAACTTCAGTAAGACCGGACATCGCTCCAACATCATACAACGAAAGCAAGGATTTGCCGATATTGTCGTTTACCTGCTTGAGCGCATTTTCATAAGCCTCACCGTATTTTTCTTTATATTTTGCAATTAATGTTTCATCGGTAAATTTATCTGCTTCGGTAATTTTTTGAGATTTGTCAATTCGCGCACCAAAAGGCGGATTTGTTAAGATAACATCAAAGCGTTCTTCAAAAATGCCATTCACATTCAACAAACCATCGTGATGATGAACTCCACCGTGTCCATCACCGTGCATGATCATATTCATTTTCGATGTTCTTGCCATTCGAGGGTTAGCGTCTGTACCGTAGATACAATTACGTGATAAATTATACATACGGCTACCTTCTAATTGTGTATCAAGCTCGTTATTTAATGTAGATTGCATTACTTCAATGCGTTCGTTAATTGCAAGCTGCTCCTTTTCGGAGAGGTTTTCGTAGTTATCTCCCTCGATCTCCGTTCGTAGTTTAGCCTTAGCTGTTTTGATATCATCTTCAATTTGTTCACGCATATATTCGAATGCTTTAATTAAAAATCCGCCGCTACCGCAAGTAGGATCACATACAGTTTCATTCTCTTTTGGGTCGAGAATGTGTGTCATAAAATCAACAATAGTACGAGGTGTAAAGTACTGACCTAATTCACCTCGGAATGTAGTGCCTAAGAACTGTTCAAAGGCTATACCCTTAACATCGTCCTGTGTGTCGGAAAGATTATAGGTTTCGAGCTTTTCGAGGATTTGTTCAAAGCTGTTTTGCCTGATTTTGATGATTTCGTTTTCTTCAAAAAGCTGGTCATCCTTAAATTCTTCTTTTGTGTTGTAAAATAAGAATTGCATATAAGGAAGGTCCTTTGGAGTTCCTTTCAAACTGGGACGAATTTCTTTTTCAAACCATTTTTCTTTTTCTACGAACTCGTTCTTGGTGAATACTTTTGCTCCACGTTGCTCACGCTCGTATTTAATTTTCATAAAAAGAATTTTGCTAATTTCATCAAATGCCGCTTCGGGCGAAAGCTTATCATTATTACGAATAATATTATGGCAGGTGCGGAGAACCTTTGTGAAATCATCTCTCGTAAATGTTTTGGTTTTTGAAAGAATATCTTTAACTTTTTTATCATTCAGTGCTTCTTCAGCGGTAGGAATAGCAACAACCTCTACTAACTCTTTGGGAAGATATTCTTTGTCAACGTTAAAGTATTTTGTTTCCTTTTCGTTAGTGGTTACAAAAAAGCTTGCACCCGCCCAAGAAGCATAATTGTATCCCTGATAATAATCTTCTTCACGAATACGAACATTTTCCGCTTTACATTCAACAACAATAAAAGCGGCTTTACTTTCAATTTTATCCTGTTTGGATTTCCACACAACAATATCTGCCCGTGCTTTGCCTTGACCACGTTGAGAGTTATTAACCTTTATTTCTTGTGCCATTTGGTCAAGAGAATATCCATAGTCCTCCACAAGGATTTTTATGTATTCTTGGCGCACTTTCTCTTCAGGAGTTTCAATATGCCAAGAGTTTGTTAACGGACAGAATATTTTTCCGTTTTCTCTTTTAATATCTAATGTACTCATAATAAAGCCTCCGTTTATTTTCGTTATCTTTCAAGCATCTACAATTTTCGCACTAATGGTACCAATGAACTGTGGCTTGAGGAAAAGATATATGTGGGATAATAAGATTTTGATTTTTAAATTCAAACCATAACTTCCCATTTGCCGTATCTCTTACCGCTTTCACGGCGGATATAGTTTTTATCCTGCAGGGATTTCATAATTCGTTTTATGGTTGCAATCGATTTTCCGGTTGCTTCTACAAGTTCTTGCTGTTTCATTGTCGGGTTCTTTGCCACTAATTCTAAAACCGCAAGTTCTTCTAAAGTGCAGTCCAAAGTATCAAATTGATACTTTTGAACTTTTGGGCTGATACTTTGGGATTTGCTTTCGCCCGCATAATCAATGTGCATATATCTGTTTTTTAACTCATAATGCGTATCTAACAAAAGATTTGAAAAGAACATTTCCAAAAACTTAATCGTGGAATGGACGCCTTTTTGTAGGTTATTATAATTAGCACGAACCAAAGCGTTGCGAAAATACCAAGAATTTTTCTCGAATGCGTCGTTGTTTACGCTAAAGCCGAATGTTTTCATATATTTTATCATAAATACGGCAGTTGCACGGGTGTTTCCCTCGCTGAACGGGTGAATTTGCCAAATATCCGAAGCAAATTTTGCCAAATGCTTTACAGCTTCGTCAACTGACAAACCCTCATAAGAAAACTGCTTTTCGGTGGAAAAATCATAGTCCAAAGTTTCCTTAATACTGTTCCAATCCGCATAGGTAACAGTATCGCCGTTCAGTACCCACTCTTTCTTTGTGATGTTGTACTGCCTGACTTGTCCTGCGTGACCGAATACGCCCTCGAACAATCTGCGATGAATCGAAAGCCACTCGGCAGGGGAAAACTGAAACGCTTTTTCGCCTAATAATTTTGCGATTCTTGCCGAAACAATGTCCGCTTCTTTGGTTTCATTTTCCGTTTCGGTGCGTACGCAACGCTGCTCATAGTAACTGTGAATACGCTTTTGAGCCTCGTCGATTGTGATTTTACCTTCGATATGCTCTTTGGCGGTGTCTAACAAATAGTCAGATGTATTCAGCCCGTCAACAGCCTGCAAACCGATGGCTGTTTGCCACGCTTCGCTCTTTTCGGCTTTGTCGGGTTCGCCTTGCTTTATATATTCTTCAAGTTCAAATTGCCAATTTTTATCGGGCATATTTGCACCTCCAAAATCAATTAATAAAGTATTTAAGTACTATGTACAGTAGAACAATAGCCACGATAATTGAAAACACAATCCATCTTACGACCTTTTTTGATTTATGTTTTGGTTGGCTAGGCTGTTTAGAATATGTATATTGCAATTGATCCGATTCGTGATTTTGTGCGGATTTTGCAACAGGATGTGGTTTTGTTGCTTGAAAATACATTGCAAGCGGATCAGTTTGATTTATTATTCTTTCATAAAAATCATCAAGCCATTCATCGTCTCCGACTTCGCACATAGTTTCTTCGTAGCAATCGGGTTCGTGTACGATTTGATTTCTAATCCAACGATAGTGCTTTAGTTGTTTTAAATCATTTTCCCATCCTCTGACAAGAAAAGAACCATGAGGATTGTTTAGCATTTCCTCTATATAGGCGGATACTCCATATTGAGTTTCAAACATTTCTCCGCATATTTTATCAAGATGCTTGTAAGATTCAATAAAACTCATATATGCCTCCGAAATTATTATTTATCCGCTGCAATACCGGATTTCATCCAAGCGTCAATTTCGCTGACTTTGAATTTCCAAAGGCGTCCGATTTTTGCTGCAGGCATATTTCTTCTTTCTATCCAATCAAGTACGGTATCACGGCTGACGCCAAGATATTCGCATATTTCTTTCATTGAGTACCAGCGCTCGATGTTAGAATCCATTAGATTTTCCTCGCTTTCAGATAGTTACAATTATACAAGTTTAGTATATCACACAGAACGCTTAAAAGCAATGATTATTGCGGATTTATAAGGGAAAAGCAAGAAAAAATAGTTTCAAAATTAAATGAACTGCTTGCATAAACATAAAAGAGTTGAGAAATTGTGTTTCTCAACTCTTTTTGTTTATAGTATAGTTCAATATCACGGTAAAATTTCGAGCCAATAGCCATCCGGGTCCTCGATGAAATAGATACCCATTTCAGGATTTTCAAAGCAGATACAACCCATTTCTTCGTGCCTTTTATGTGCCAAGTCAAAATCATCTGCCTTAAAAGCCAAATGAAATTCACATTCGCCCAAATCGTACGGCTGTGGATGTTCTTTAAGCCAAGTGAGTTCAAGCTCAAAATCGCTTGAATCATTACTCAAATAAACGATAATAAAATCGTCGGTGGTCTTTCGTCTGATCTCGTGCAAATCAAGCGCATCGCCATAAAACTTAATCGACCTATCCAAATCGGAAACATTATAGTTTTCGTGAATCATTCTAAAACTCATATTTCTTCTCCTTTTGCTGATTCTGTATTTTTTATTCGTGATTTATACTGCGGATATTCGGTGATAAACCTATCAATCACGCTTGGTTCGTTCCAATAATGCATAGGGAAAACAGCGTTGCAATCGACATGTTCCAAAAAATAAAGCATACCGTCGGCATAATGTTCCTCCTGCCTTGGGTCAAGGGGAACGAATGCAGCATCAAAATGAGCGCCCTTGATTTTGTCAATCTCTGCATGGTACATGGAGGTCATGTGGCGGTTGTCGGCTTCCGTCTCACCTTCCCAATGCCAATCGTTCAAATCACCTGCGTGATAAATTATGCCCTCGCTTGTCTTGACGATAAAAGCCACACCGCTGTCGGTTGAAAGAAGCGTACTAACCTGTGTGCCGTTGTCAAGAGTGTAGGTTTGATCGTGGTAAGCAGTCGTAACTTTCACACCGGCAGGATACTTCTTTTTGCTTATGTCCTTCGCCAAAACAGCCTGATAATTCACACCTATATCATCAAGAATTTCAAAGATTTTCGGATTGAAATGGTCTTGGTGAAAGTGACTGCAAAAGACTATGGCTTCCTTGCTTTTGTCAAGCCTCGGCATCTCGCCTTTGTAATAATCAAAAACATAGTAGCAGTTCTCGGTTTCAACCAAAAATCCACTGTGGTTAATGTATGTTATTTTCATAATCCACCTCTGCATATTCGGGATTTTGAGCAACCGTTAAATTTCTTCAATTCCCAAGCTTTTCAAATATTCATAAGTTCCATTGTAATACTCTGGCAGACGTGTGCAGTCCTCCCAAAAGCCGGTAGATGTTTTATTGCCATTACCATACGGCACACAAATTACCATACCCGACCTTATATGAATTAGTAAAACTCTTAATATAATTATTATATCATAATTCTATTTTGCAAACAACATCGCAATTGACAAACGAATAAATTTTTGTGCTAACTCAAATATTTTTCTAAAAACACATCAACAAAACTTGAATTTTTCTCCGTATTATAGAGGGGTATTTTTTGCTATGGTGAAATCAAATGTAAACAAGGTGTAAAGAATTTTGAAAAACACCCGAACAAAACAGGAATTTTTCTCCGTATAGTAGAGGGAGTTTTTTTCTAAGCACTTTTTCTTTTTGGTTTTCACTTTATAAAAATATTCTCTCGAATAATTTTAAAGGAGGTTTTTGTATGCACAATCTATACACTGTCAACAAGATTTAATGCACCGTGCTTTAGGATTTATCGGCAAAGAATATGAAAGGCTTTGATTTTGAAATCTTATGATTTTTGAAACGAAAATTGATGGCTTTTGAGTGGGTTTTTGAGCGAATTTCAAGCCGTCGATTTTTAAGCAGGATAAATGGGTATGATTTTCGGGCGTTGAAAAGCCCGAAAACGCCGTTCGGCAAAGTTGCAATCAAAAATTCAAGAGTTATAAATACTGTTTTTTTGATATAATAGGAAATGTATTTTAAACATTTCATGCTATAATACAAATACACTTGCAAGTGAAACGAAAGGAGGGGTAACATGGATACTCGCAAAATAATTCAAAATGTTATCGAATACATTGATGAAAACATAAAATCTGAAATCAGTAATTACGATTTATGCAATATTACAGGATATTCATATATTCATTTAGTACGATTGTTCAAGCAGTATTTGGGTGCTACGCCGAATGAATATATGTTGCGAAGAAGATTATTGTTTGCTGTTTATGAAATGAACGGCGAAATTTCAAAAACTGATATTGCTTTTAATTTTGGTTTTGATACTTATGCCGGTTTTTACAAAGCTTTTAAACGAGAATTCGGTTGCTCTCCATCGAAATTCACAAAATCTTATGTAGGCAACAAACCGTATAAGATTAACATTTTGCAGGAGGAACATATTATGGTTTCAAAAACTAAAATACAAAAAATATTGCCAAATTGGAATTTGCAAAACAGTGTAGTTAAACCAATTATAAACGAAAACACAGGTAAACAAAGTGACAATTCATACTATATAGGCGATGATTATGTAATGAAATATTCAACAAATCTTGCCGCGATTAAAAAGAACATTATGCTTTTGGAAATCGTCAAATTAAATAATAACGATGATTATTTACAATGCGGCGAATTGTATTTTATTGTTGCAAAACGAATTTATGGAAATCAATTAAGGTGTGTTGATATTCTTAATGATACTTCAATTGCTTTAACTATCGGTGAAAATATTGCCAAGCTACATAATAAATTGAAATTTTATGATATTGATGATTTTGAACAGTCTAATATTTATGATGATTGCATCAATAATCTTGACAAGGTTAAAAAACTTGCAAATTTATCAAATGAATTTTGTGATAAATACAAAAATGAATTTGGAAATTTAATAGATAAATTGCCTACTCAACTGATACATAGAGATATTAACCCGTCAAATATGATTTTTGCTGGGAAAGAATTTAAAAGCTTCGTTGACTTTGACTTATCAGAGGTCAATTTGCGAATCTTTGATATTTGCTATTGCGCAACCGCTATTTTATCCGAGTGCTTTAATAATCAAGTTGATTATAAGATATGGGAAAAAATAATCAACAATTTAATTGAGGGGTATAATAGAATTGATAAATTGAGCGAATATGAAATTAAGGTTATACCTTATGTTATCTATTCTATCGAGATTGTTTGTATCGCTTATTTTAGCAAATATGACAAATTTGAAGAATTAACTAAAACAAATATAAGTATGCTCAAATGGTTGATTGAAAATGTGTAAAAATCCCCGAATTTTCTGTTTCTTTTAGTTAATTGAAGTATTACTAAACGATTTAATATTAGTTTTTGACAATTAAATAACTAATAACAAATAATTGTAAAAATTTTTCAATTGTAAAAACGAATACTTTTCATAAACTATACTTGCAAGAGCGAATTGATATTATGTGATAAATATTTTGAAGAAAATTTTATTCTAAATATCAGCACGCTTTGCAAATTTTTGATAAGAGAGGTGTTTTTACAATGGCAAAGAATACAGTTCCAGAAGCTAAAGAAGCTCTTAACAGATTTAAGATGGAAGCTGCAAGCGAGGTTGGTGTTAACCTTAAGCAGGGTTACAACGGTGACCTTACTTCTAAGCAAGCAGGTTCAGTCGGCGGCCAGATGGTTAAGAAAATGATTAAGGCTTACGAAGAAAGCATGAAGTAAGCTAAATAATTAAAGCTTATAATTGTTGCGACAAGGCAACGAAAAAAGTCTCCCATGCTTAATAGTATGGGAGACTTGATTTTTATGCACAATATATAAATATTTAAAACATATTATATATTACAAAATTTAATTGGTGCAATATTAACAAAAAATATCAGTTTTCAAGGCTAAACGAATTAACATATTCGCCGCCGTTAAAAGTATAAACAGCATTATCAAAAATGGTACTTCTTACAATATCGCCTGAAAGTACTTTTGTGGCATATTTTTTTGAAATATTTATTTTATTGTCTTTAACTTCAAAAGCTATTGAACCGGCTTTCAAATTAACTGTATATCCGTTTTCAAAGTTAACATCTTCATAAGGAATTACAAAACTGCTTTTTCCGTTTACAAGTATTGCCTTATGATTATCCTGCGCTTCACTTGTGGCATTATGGATAACTTTACTGTCAAGCACTGTTGGTTTTTGAGGATTTGATACATCAAAAAGTGCAAATTTTATACCGTCGGTATATGGGCTGGTATTATCATCTGCATAGCCTATTCCGAGCAGTTGATTACTGCTTATAGGGATAAGATTTGTTGAAAAGCCGCTGATTTTCACACTGCCCTTAATTTTAGGCTTTTGCGGATTGGAAAGGTCAATTACAAAAAGAGGGTCGGTATTTTCATATGTTATAACATATGCTGTATTGCCTGAAAATCGCACCGCTTGGATACTCTCGCCTTTCGCAAAGCCCTCAATTTCACCGAGCTTTTTTAAACTGTTGTCAAACACATAAAGCTTGTTAATATCGTTCGATTTTTCATCGGACGCGGTTGTTGCAATGCGGAAATCGCCGGCGTATTCATCCATAGAAAACTGATTATTAACTGCACCTGAAACAGTAGCTTTTGCGGTAAATTTTATGCCGGAAGTAATATCTATTTTGTAAATTTCAGTATTAAATTTCAATATCGGGGATATATCTTTAAGCCTATGCGCTTGATTTTGATCATCCCAAATTGAATTGGCAATATAAAGATTATTTTCATTACAATAAATATTTGTGCCTGCACCGGCAATTGCTTTGCTTACAACAGTATTTTCTTTGCTTAAAATATCTATTTCGCTGATTATAAGGAAAGACTCTGAATTAGAATCATTAACAATGCAAATATCTTTTGGGGATAAACTTTTTTCGTCACTGTTTATTTTAGTTTTCGGAAGATAATCTTCATCCGTTTTGCATAAATCAGACGAGATATATCTGTTAGATACAACCAAAAGTTTACCGTTTGTAATACGGGACGATACATAGCTTCCCTGCTGCGAAAACGAATATATTTTTTTAGGCTTCTTAATATCGGCAAGGGAATAAATATCAATATTTGTATATTCCCAGCTGTTTTCATCATAAGAATATGACTGTGCAATTAAAGAATTGTTGTAAATATAAATATCGGAAATAAAGGCTTCATTTTCGTCATCATCAACATTGTTATATTCTATTTGTGACATTAGCTTTACTTTCTTTCCGTCCGGCTTATAAATTCTGATTTTATTTTCAGAATTACTACTTGCTGTATAAATATATTTCCCGTCATTTTTAATAATATCGGATTCATCGACATTTTCGACCTGCACATTTGTTTTTGAATAAGTTAATGATGCGGTATCCTTGGCGGTTTCTGCACCTTTAATTGTATCTTTAAAAAAATTATAAGATTTATTATTTTTTTCAATTGATTTGAAATATTCCTTAATTTCTTTTGCAGAAGAAAAAGTATCAAATTCGGCGTTTTCGCTTTGCAACGAATCATTTGTTACCGGCGGCTTTTGATTGCTTTGTGTGAATGCTAAATTAAGAGATACAGCCACAATTGCAACGCAGGCAACAAGGCTTACGGCAGTTTCAAGCACTTTTGAATTCGTAAATTTTATACGCTTATTATGACTTTTTTCAATTGCATTTTTTATATTGCCACTTTCAAGGTTTACCGGCGGTGTAACACCGTCATCATTAAATTTTTTCTTTATAAAATCCAAGTCAAAATCAGTAATAACTTTATCGTATTTATCATTATTTTTCATAAATCATCACTCCAAATAATTTCTCATTTTTGCAAGGCTTCTTGATAGCTTTGAACGAACACTTGAAGGCTTTAAACCGATTATTTTTGAACATTCCTTACTTGTAAAACCTGCCACGGCGCAAAGCAGTACAATATCCTTTTCATCATTATTAAGCAAATTTAATGCATTTTTTAAATCTAACGACAAATCACTTTGAGAATCTGAAAGCGATACATCATTTTTCATATCTTCAAAATCGGAATTTGCCCTGCTTTTTGCCTGCAAATCAATATATTTAATACAAGAAGAATGCAAAATTTTAAATATCCACGAAGGAAAAGCGTCTGCTTTTTTAAGCTTATGTATCTGTGAATATGCACTTAAAACACAGTCCATAACCGCATCTTCGGCATCGTTTGTATTTGAAAGCCTGTAATATGCGTATTTATACAATCTATTTTTATACAAATTGTAAAGTTCACAAAAAGCATCGCTGTCTCCCTTTCGGGCTTTTTTAACAAGTTCGCTTTCTTTCATATTTTTCACCTCTTTTGACGCGTCATATGTTAAGTATAAATAAATTGCCAAAATGTTGCAATAAATTTTAAAAATTCGCCGTTTTTCATTTTTATTTTACAATTTTGTAAATTTTGAAAATATTTTAAATTTAGTATTGTTATAAATGCAAGTCTATTATATAATAGATACAATTAAGATTTTTAATAATGGGTAACTGTCGTTATCATTCGATATAAAGGTAGGAGAAAGTGATGATTTTTTCAAGAGATATTGGCATAGATTTAGGTACTGCTAACACTATTATTTGTGATAAAAAAGGCAGAATTATAATTAGAGAGCCAAGCGTTGTTGCAGTTGATGTGAAAACAAAAAGAGTACTTGCAACAGGTGACGAGGCTAAAACAATGATTGGCAGAACACCGGGTTCAATAATAGCTGTAAGGCCGCTTCAGGAGGGTGTTATTGCCGATTTTGATATGACATCGGATATGCTTAAAAGCTTTATTTTCCGTTCAAGCAGGCGAAACATTGTTACCAGAACAAGAGTTGTGGTAAGTGTGCCGAGCGGTGTAACGGAAGTTGAAAGAAGAGCTGTTGAAGACGCTGTACGCTCAGCCGGTGCACAGGATGTTGAACTTATTGAAGAATCAATGGCTGCCGCAATCGGCGCAGGGCTTCCCGTATTTGAAGCTACGGGTTCAATGATTGTGGATATCGGCGGCGGTACATGTGATGTTGCGGTTATCAGCCTCGGCGGAATTGCCGCAAGCAGAAGCATTAAAGTCGGCGGTGACGCATTTGACGAATCCATTGTTAACCATATGAAAAAAGCGCACAATTTGCTTATAGGCAAAAACACAGCAGAAGATATAAAAATAAAAATCGGCTCTGTAAGTTCATATGACGGTGAGGGCGCAATGGATGTTAAAGGCAGAAATCTTACTGACGGTTTGCCGAAAAGCGTTGAAATAACCTCCGCAGAAATAAGAGATGTTTTGGCAGAGCCTGTTTCAAAAATCATTGCAGCTATCAAAGAAACTCTTGAGGTTACACTTCCGGAGCTTGCAGCAGATATTATTGACAGGGGCATTTACCTTGCAGGCGGTTCAAGCCAACTCAGAGGTTTGCCGGAACTCATATCAAAAGAAACTAAAATGCAGGTGCATATTCCTGAAAAGCCGCTTGATTGTGTGGCTTTGGGAACATCAATTAAACTCAGAAGGGCATAATAATTATGAAAGACCTTTTTAAAAGCAGTCGTTTCAAGTTAATAATTGTAATAATCGCCTTACTGCTTGTAGGTATGACTCTTTGTGCTGCAAACGGGCATGGCGAAACTGCGCAAAGCGGTATTATAGGCACAATATTCACGCCCGCACATTGGGTTGCAAGCAAAATCAGCAACGGAATTGACAGCATCAGCGATAGTGCAAAAGGCAATGCGGAATATGATGCAAAAATTGACTCATTGCAAAAACAGCTCGGCGAGTTACAAGACCAACTTGCAGATTACAACAATCTTAAAGCGCAAAACGATTTATATAAAGACGCACTTGGACTTAAAGAAGAACATAAGGATTTTGAATTTGCCGAAGCTTCGGTTATCGGCAGGGACAGTGCAAACCCTTACTGCTCATTCACCGTAAGCAAAGGAACTTTAAACGGGGTTAAGGACGGTGCAGCGGTACTTTACGGAAAATATCTTATCGGCGTTATAAAAAAAGCTTATCCCACTTACAGTGTTGTAACCACAATTCTTGACCCTGATTTTTCAGTATCGGCTTATGATATTTCAACAAATGAATTAAGCTTTGTTTCAGGTGATGCCGAGCTTGCACAAAAAGGCATTTGCAAATTTGAAAACCTTTCATCATCAAGCAAGATTTCATACGGTTCAATCATTGCAACAGCAGGAATAAGCAAAAAAATGCCTAAAGGAATAATTATCGGCACAGTAAAAGACATCAGCAATGAAGAAAAAGATATTTCAAGCTACGCTTCTATTGAACCGGGAACAGATATAGAAAAGTTAACATCGGTTCTTATCCTCACAAATTATTCCGAAAGCGAGGGTAAATAATGAGTAAAAGGCAACAGACAATTAAATATATTTTCTACTGCCTTATAATTCTTATTTGTGATTTATTGCAAAATGTGAGCGGCCTTTTTCCTGAAATTTACGGTGCAAGATGTTTTCTTCTTCTTCCGGTAAGTATTATTCTTGCTATGGGCGAAGATGAGAGAAACGGTGCATTATTAGGGCTTTTTGCCGGGCTTTTATGGGATTTAACATCAGGTGTGCATATGGGCTTTAATTGCATATATATTATGCTTATGTGCTTTTTCTCATCAGCACTTGTAACTTACATTGCAAGAAACATTTTTATCACAAATATTGTTTCAATAACAGTAACAACGGTGCTTTACGCATTTATTTATTGGCTGTTTTTCATTATCATAAAGGGAGTAAGCGGCGGCGAAATGACGCTTGTAACTTTCTATTTACCGTGTGTAATTTACACACTTGTGCTTACCCCGATAATTTACTTAATTTTAAAGCCGATTAAAAGGAAGCTAAACCAAGCACCGCAGCTTATTATTGAGGATAAAAGCCACAAATAAGCGGTAGTTGATAAACAAGGAGATTTTTAGTGAAAAGTAAATATAAAAGTGGCAGAAGTGTTTTTGCACTGATAGTTGTCTGCTTAGTTATCTTTTCATTTGCGGCAGATTTATTTAACATTCAGGTTAAAAACAACGAATATTATGCCGCACAAAATAACACAGAAAGTAAATATGTAGTTGAACTTGAAGCTGCAAGGGGCGAAATTGTTGACAGAAACGGTAACGCACTTGTAACAAACAAGCAGGGAAATTCAATAATTTTAAATGCGGTATTTTTCCCATCTCAAAAAGATAATAAAAGAAGAAATGAAATTATTTATAATCTCATAAAGCTTTTTGAAAAAAATAAGGAAGAATACACTCAAAATCTTCCGTTAAAAATAACAAAAGACGGAAAAGTAAAATTTAAAGGCAAAAAAGAAGATATTGCCACTATGAAAAGTGCGGATATGCTAAATCTTCAGCCATATGCAACAGCGCAAAACTGCTATGATGCAATGATTGAAAAATATGAAATTGAAGGTTATGATGCCGAAACCGCACTGAAAATAGGCAATATTAGATATGAGCTTACAAGGCTTCTTTTTTCATATGAAAATCCTGTAACCATAGCTGATGAAGTAAGTGATGAAACAGTTGCTATGATTAAAGAAGATAAAGAAACTTATCTCGGCGCAGATGTAAGAATTGTGGCATACAGGGAATATGTTGATTCTACAATCGCACCGCATATTTTAGGCACAGTACGAAAAATAAACGCCGAGGAATATAACGAGAAAAAAGATGACGGTTACAAAATTACCGACCAAATAGGTGAATCGGGCATTGAGCGAGCTTGCGAAAGCGAACTCAGGGGTACACCCGGCGAACTTACAATTACAATTTCAAAAGACGGAACCGTTTCACAGGAAATAACGAAAAAGCCTATTCAGGGCAATACGGTAGTATTGTCTATTGACCGTGATTTGCAGGTGCTGGCACAAAAAAGGCTTGCTTCGGTTTGCAACAAAGTAAGCATAGCTTCATCGGCAGGCGCAGTAGTAGTGGAAGATGTTAACAACGGTGATGTACTCGCCGCCGCATCATACCCTACTTACGATTTAAACGATTATTACGATAAATATGACGAGCTTATTTCAAACCCACGCAATCCGCTTTGGTCAAGATTTGCTATGGGTACTTATGCACCGGGTTCAACCTTTAAGCCCGTTGTTGCAAGTGCTTCGCTTGAAGAGGGTTCAATAAGTTCCGATACTATTTTCAACTGCGGCGGTACAATGAAATACAGAGGGCAAAAATTTAAATGCCTGCACGGTAATGCACACGGCGGTGAAAATGTAAAAACAGCGCTTCGTGATTCGTGTAACATTTTCTTCTACAATTGTGCTATGAGAGTCGGCATTTCTAAAATTGACGAATACGCAAGTGCATTTGGTTTAGGTGAAAAAACAGGTGTTGAAATTGCCGAATCGGCAGGTATACTCGCCTCCCCTGAAAACAGAGAAAATAACGGCGGCATATGGAATGCCGGTGATACACTTCAAACTGCTATCGGCCAAAGTGATAACCTTTTCACTCCGCTTCAACTTGCAAACTACTGTTCAACAGTTGCAAACGGCGGAACAAGATATGAACTTCATTTTGTAAAATCAATCATTTCTTCAGCCACAGGTTCGGTTAATGAAAAAACAAAATCTGTTGCCGAAACAGTAGGATTGAGCCAAAGTACAGTTAACACCGTGCATCAGGGTATGCGCCTTGTTGCTACAAACGGCGGCCCGTATTTAGTATTTTCCGATATGAAAACAAAGGTTGCCTGCAAAACAGGTACATCGGAAGTTAAAGTAAACGGTGTTAAGAGGAATAACGGTTTTCTTATCACATTTGCACCATATGAAAACCCTGAAATTGCAGTATCATCAGTAGTTGAGCTTGCAGGTTCAGGTTCGGAAACAGCAGAAATGACTAAAGATATTATCAATTATTGGTATCAAAACAACACCGACGCAAAAACAAACCAAAAAGTCGGAACGCTTTTACCTTAATTTTTTAAGGCTTATATATAATTTATTGTTGAATAAAAGCTGATTTTGTGATAAAATAAATTGATTTGGTATAGATATAATATTTTAAGACAGTAAACATTTTTAACGAACGAAACTAATTTTGGAGGAAAACTATGAATATAGCTTTAATTGCACATGATGCTAAAAAAGAACTGTTAGTTCAATTTTGCATTGCGTATTGTGGGATTATCAGCAGGCACGATGTTTGTGCAACAGGCACAACAGGTAAGCTTGTTTCCGAGGCAACAGGCCTTAAAATAAACTGTTTTCTTGCCGGAAGCCAGGGTGGCGGGCAGCAAATAGCAAGCCGAATTGCTTGTAATGAAATCGACCTTTTAATTTTCTTTAGGGACCCGCTTTCACCAAAGCCGCACGAACCGAGTGACCACGACCTTTTGCGCCTGTGCGATGTGCACAACATTCCCTTCGCAACTAACATTGCCACAGCAGAAGCCTTAATACGCGGTGTTGAAAGAGGCGACTTTGAATGGAGAGAGATTGTAAACCCAAGATACAATCCATCAAGATAAAACAATAATGGGTGAGTTTTACCGCTCACCCAATTTTTATGATACAGTAACAGGAGAACAATATGGCACTTATAACTAAAGCTATTAAAGGCACAAAAGATGTTTTGCCTAAAGATGTACACAAAAATCAATATATTGAAGCAACTGCTTTGGATGTAGCTTCAAAATTCGGATATAAAGAGATAAGAACACCTGTTTTTGAACATACGGAACTTTTTCAGCGAGGTGTAGGTGACACTACCGATGTAGTTCAAAAAGAAATGTATACATTTGATGACAAGGGCGGCAGATCAATCACTTTAAGGCCGGAAGGCACTGCCGGTGCTGTTCGCTCTTTCCTTGAAAACGGACTTTGCAATGAAGCACTTCCGCAAAAGGTTTGCTATCTTATATCTTGTTACAGATATGAAAAACCGCAGGCAGGCAGGCTAAGGGAATTTCACCAATTTGGTGTTGAATGTTTCGGTACAGCCTCCCCTCTTGCCGACGCAGAAATAATTGCGCTTGCAAAATCAATTTTCGATACACTCGGTGTTCGAGATTTAAGCCTTGAAATAAATTCAATCGGTTGCCCAAAATGCCGTGCCGAATATCACAAAGCACTTAAAGAATACTTTGCTTCACGCAAGGATGAACTTTGTGACACCTGCAAGGGCAGACTTGACAGAAACCCTATGCGTATTCTTGACTGCAAAAGCCCTATTTGCCACGAAATTGCACAGGGCGCACCGGTAGTTATTGATTACCTTTGCGATGAATGCAAAGAGCATTTTGAAAAAGTACAGAAATATCTTGATGCACAAAATATTGAATATAAAATCAATCCGCAAATTGTAAGAGGACTTGATTATTATACAAAAACAGTGTTTGAATTTGTTTCAAACTCAATAGGCGCGCAAGGAACTGTTTGCGGCGGCGGCAGATATGACGGCCTTGTTGAAGAACTCGGCGGCCAGCACACAGCGTCACTCGGCTTCGCAATGGGACTTGAAAGGCTTATGCTTCTTATGGAAGCGCAGGGTTGTGAATTTCCGCAAGCCGAAAAGCCGGATTTATTTATTGTTGCACTCGGCGAAAAAGCTACGCTTAAAGCGATTGAAATAGCTAAAGATATGAGAGAAGAAGGTTTTTCTGCTCTGTTAGACCTTAACCAAAGAAGTGTAAGGGCGCAGATGAAATATGCAGACAAGCTTGGTGCTAAATTCAATGTTGTAATTGGCGACAATGAAGTTGAAAACAAAATTGCCAAGCTTAAAAATATGCAAACAGGCGAAGAAACCGAAATTAACCTCGACACATTTGTAAGCGGTTTTTATAACATATCTCTTAATGACCAGCTTGCAGATTTGGAAATAAACGGTGAAGAATTTGATTTTGGCTCACTCTTCGGACTTAAGAACAGTGAGGAAGAATAATAACTTATTTGTGAAAGGTTAAATAAAATGGATACAATTAAGGGACTTAAAAGAACAAATTATTGCGGTGACCTTAGAATTGAAGATGTAGGCAAAGAGGTTACCCTTTTCGGTTGGTGCCAAAGGCAGCGTGACCTCGGAAATCTCATTTTTATTGATTTGAGGGACAGAACAGGCCTTATTCAGCTTTCATTTAACGATACAACCGACAGAGAAGTTTTTGCAAAAGCACAGAGTGTAAGGGCAGAATATGTTGTAGCCGCAGTTGGTACAGTTTGTGAGCGTGAAAGCAAAACAAACAAAATCGCAACAGGTGATATTGAAATCAATGTAAAGGAATTTCGTATTATATCAAAAGCTGAAACTCCGCCTTTTGAAATCGCAAAAAGCGAAAAAGTAGGTGACGAAACAACACTTAAGTACCGTTACTTAAATCTTCGTAACGAAAAGCTTACACAAAATATCTTAATGCGACATAAAATCGCAAAAATTGCAAGAGAATATTTTTATGATAATGATTTTATCGAAATTGAAACACCGATGATGATTAAGTCAACACCGGAAGGTGCGAGGGACTATGTTGTTCCTTCTCGTGTTCATAACGGTAAATTCTACGCACTTCCGCAATCACCGCAAATTTACAAGCAACTTTGTATGATTGCCGGATTTGACAGATATATTCAGCTTGCACGCTGCTTCAGAGATGAGGACTTGCGTGCAGACAGGCAGCCTGAATTCACTCAAATCGACCTTGAAATGTCATTTGTAGACACAGATGATATTATGCAAATGGCAGAGGGCTTTATCAAAAAGCTTATGAAAGAAACAATAGATGTTGATATTGATTTTCCTCTTCCTCGTATGACTTTTGCCGAAGCGCAGGAAAAATACGGTTCAGACAAGCCTGATACCCGTTTTGGTATGTTAATTCAAGATATAACAGCCTGGGCTAATAAAACTGATTTTATCGTTTTCAAAAACGCTATCCAAAACGGCGGCTCGGTAAGGGCAATAGTTGCTAAAAATGCAGCTAATGTATATACAAGAAAGAAAATTGACAAACTTACAGAACATGCAAAAGGTATCGGCGCTAAAGGCCTTGCTTACATAAGATGGGCAGACGAAACACCTACCTGTTCTTTCAATAAATTCTTAAAAGACGGCGAACTTGATGAACTTATCGGCACACTCGGTGTTGAAAAAGGCGACTGCGTATTTATTGTATCTGACAAAACAAGCAATGCACTTTCAGTTCTTGGTGCTCTCCGCCTTATTGTTGCAAAAGAGCTTGATATTATTCCGCAGGGCAAATGGAATTTCCTTTGGATTACAGAAATGCCGTTTTTTGAATACGATGAAGAAACAGGCGAATGGCTTGCAATGCACCATCCTTTCACAATGCCTATGGAAGAATGCATTGATTACCTTGATACAGATAAAGACAAGGTTAGGGCTAAAGCATTTGATCTTGTATTAAACGGTACGGAACTTTCATCCGGCTCAATGAGAATTACTGATTGTGAACTTCAAAACAAGATGTTTGAACTTCTCGGTATGGAACAGGAAGAAATTGACGCGAAATTTGGCTTCCTTGTTGAAGCGTATAAATACGCCGCTCCGCCTCACGGTGGTATGGGCATTGGACTTGACAGGCTTGCAATGCTTATTTGCGGTGCAGACAGCTTGAGAGATGTTACAGCGTTCCCGAAAGTTCAAAATGCAAGCGAACTTATGAGCGGTGCACCAAGCTATATTGATGATATTCAGCTTGATGAACTCGGAATTAACATTACAAAGGAAGAAAAAGATGAGCAGTAATTTCTTTGCAATGGTTAACAGAATGAAGCTTATCGACAGATGGGCTTTGATGAACAATACAACCAAGGAAAACATAGCCGAACACAGCCACTGCGTTGCAGTAATTGCTCACGCTCTTGCGCTTATCGGCAATAAAAAATTCGGCAAAAACTACAATGCCGAGCGTGTCGCACTGCTTGCATTGTATCACGATACTACCGAGGTAATTACAGGCGATATGCCGACTCCGGTAAAATATTATAATGATGATATAAAAAATGTTTATAAAGATATAGAGAGTATTGCCGGCAAGCGACTTCTTGATATGCTGCCTGATGAATTAAAAGAGGATTACAAACCTCTTTTTGAAAAAAAGGAAGAAGATATTGAGTTATGGAAACTTGTAAAAGCTGCCGATAAAATAAGTGCACTGATAAAATGTATTGAAGAATACAGAATGGGCAACCGCGAATTTGAAAAGGCACTTGAAGCACAGCAAAAGAAAATTGAAGAAATAGACCTTAAAGAAGTTGAATACTTCCGCAAGAATTTTCTTAATTCATACTATTTGACACTTGACGAGCATACAAAATAATTATGAAAACTGCTATTTTAAACAGCAAAATCAAATCAAGCACACGATCAGGAGCATATAAAATTATGCTCCTATTTGCTTTTATTCTACATATAGGCGTATTTACATATTTTATGATAAACACACCGATTCATACAGACGAAGTAATGACTGTTTTAAACGCAAACAGCCTTGCAAAATCCGGCGCCGATATTTTGGGTGAAAAATTGCCGATATATTTTGATACTTGGCTTTACGGCGGGCAATCCCCTTTTGCTACATATCTTGTTGCGATTATGATTAAGCTTTTTGGTTACAGCTTATTTGTAACAAGAGTGCCGATGTTCGTCTTTTCAATGCTCGGCCTTGTTGCGTTTTATAAATTTTTAAAAGAAGTTATACCTGAAAACGAAACGCTTATTAACATAGCTTTTTGCCTCGCTTGCATTTCACCGTGGCATTTATATTCAAGTGCATTTACGCTCGACTGCAACTTCCTGCCGCATCTTGCAATGTTTGGAATGTACTTTCTTGCCAAAGGAATTAACAGCACAAAAAGCAAATATTTCGTTTTTTCAATGTTATTTTTCGGCTTGGGATTTTACTGTTACATATTAAGTACGATTATTATACCGGTTCTTCTTGCAGTTCTTTTCTTAATATTACTGATTAAGAAAAAAGTATCATTTAAAAATACAATTATAAGCGTTATTACGATTTTTATTGTAGCAATTCCTTTTATTTTACAGGGACTTGTTCAGTTCGGTATAATTGAAAATCTTAATTTCCTCGGCTTTTCAATTTCAAAAATGCCGTATTACAACAGAGCCGTCGAAAGTTCATCCTCATTTATCGAAAATGTTATATCCGGATTTGCTTTCACGGTATTTCCAGATTTAGTTACTATAAATTCCTGCTCTTTTAATTATCAAAATTCATTCGGCGGAATACTTCTTTTGCTTGGAATTATATACTTAATCATTACAAGAAAGAAAGAACTTTATTTAGCCAAAATTATAGTTATATCATTTAGCATTTCAGCTTGCATATCATTTGGATTTGCATATTTTTACTCAGCAACTTACAGATTTAATATATATAATTACATATTTATTTTAGGCACTGCATTTGGAATACAATTTATAAGCAGTGCAAAAATAAAAAATATAGGAAAAATCACAATCATTGCTTTAATAATAAGTTCACTTGCAATCAGCGGTTATAGCTTTGCCTATTACTTTAATAAAGATAAAATAGAATCAGATATTTTTTATGAAAAATCAATAACAAATTCATTGGATTTTGCCAAAAATAAAACAAATAACAGCATTGATATTGTCTATTCAAATAATAATATTGTATTTATTAAAATGGCAAGAAATCAGCGTTTATATATTTCAACAATGTTTAAATATATAAACGAATATGATAGCTCAAATGTCAAAGAAGAAATGTTAAATATTTATATTAACAGCAAAAATCCAAATGAAAACACATTAAAAATCAAAAATAATAATTCAATTAACTTTGTAAGCCCCCAAAAAATATTAAACGATGATGTATTTATTGCTGAAACAGATGATATAAGCACTTTAAAATATGATAAAAAATTATACAAATACAAATCTTTTGGTGTATATACTGTTTTTTATAAATAATTTAAAACAAAATGGATTTATAACTTATGAAAAATACCTTGGTAAATAACAAAGAAAAAACTGAAAATACCAAATATAAAATCATGCTCCTATTTGCTTTTATTTTACATATAGGCGTATTTATATATTTTATGGTGAAAAAGCCTATCAATATTGATGAAGCTATGACTGTTTTAAACGCAAACAGCCTTGCAAAATCCGGCACCGATATTCTTGGTGAAAAATTGCCGATATATTTTGATACCTGGCTTCACGGCGGGCAATCCCCTTTTGCTACATATCTTGTTGCGATTATGATTAAGCTTTTTGGTTACAGCTTATTTGTAACAAGAGTGCCGATGTTCGTCTTTTCAATGCTCGGCCTTGTTGCGTTTTATAAATTTTTAAAAGAAGTTATACCTGAAAACGAAACGCTTATTAACATAGCTTTTTGCCTCGCCTGCATTTCACCGTGGCATTTATATTCAAGTGCATTTACGCTTGACTGCAACTTCCTGCCGCATATTGCAATGTTTGGAATGTACTTTCTTGCCAAAGGAATTAACAGCAAAAAAAGCAAATATTTCGTTTTTTCAATGTTATTTTTCGGCTTGGGATTTTACTGTTACATATTAAGTACGATTATTATACCGGTTCTTCTTGCAGTTCTTTTCTTAATATTACTGATTAAGAAAAAAGTATCATTTAAAAATACAATTATAAGCGTTATTACGATTTTTATTGTAGCAATTCCTTTTATTTTACAGGGACTTGTTCAGTTCGGTATAATTGAAAATCTTAATTTCCTCGGCTTTTCAATTTCAAAAATGCCGTATTATTCAAGAGGTTCGGAATTAAAACTTAATAACATACTTGAAAACTTGGGCGAAGGAATAGTATCGCTCTTATTCACGGATATTTACAGTTTTAATGCAAAAGGTATAAATTCGTTCAACTTTGCAAATTCATTCGGTTCAGTTGCTCTGCTTGCAGGCGTTATAACCCTTATACTAAATAAAATAAGAAAAAGAAATGATTTCGGCATTTTTTTGAAAGCTGTTATTATTTCAACACTTGTAAGTTCGGCGGCAGTATGCTCGCTCACTTTTTATGCAACTGCACTTTACAGATATAATATATATAATTATATTTTCATCATAATAAGTGCTTACGGTATATACAGTGTATCAAAGCTGTTTAAAAAGCCACGGTTTAAAGAAGTTACAAGTTTACTCGTTGCCACTTCACTGATAATCACCACATACTGCTTTGCATATTATTATAAAAACGATGTTATTAACACCAATACATTTTACACATCAAGCATTGAAGAATGTTTAAATTATAATAAAAGCAATAAAAATGTAACGCTTGTTTGTGTAGATGAAGAAACAAATATCAACTGCGGCCAAATAACAGAAAGAATGATAATTGATACTTTATATCATCATATAAACGAAAAAGATTTCATTGATATTGAAGCTTTGCTTTATAAGGCGGGATATTTTAATAACAACGATTTTTCAAACTTGCCTAAATTTACAAAGGATAACAGCATTGAATTCAAAAATCCAAAAGAAAAAATAATCGAAGATTATGTAATAGTTTATTCACCGCAGTTAAAAAACCTTAAATATGATAAAAATCAATATGAAATTATAGATTTTGGAAGTTTTGTCGTTTTAAACAAAAAATAACAGTATATATAAAATAAAACTGTTAAAGACTTGTTGCATTTTAAATGTAACAAGTCTTTTTGTTGTGCATAATATACAATAATCACACTTTCTGTTTGGTGATTTGATACAATATCTTCGGCATTATATACAAATATTCGCTATATTTTTTGTGCAATGTGCTTGACAAACTTATTTTTTGTGCTATAATGAAGGCACAAAAGCAAAGGAGGTTATATGTATGCTTAAACAACTTATCAAGTGTGCAAAAATCCTTGCCGAAATTGACAAGGCATATAACAGATAAGCACACGCTAAAGTGTAAAACTTCGGTCGCTTCATAGGAAGTGACACAAATTCTAACATTCAGCCACAGAGAAATCTGTGGCTTTTATTTTTATTATTATTGAAAATAATATAAAGGTATGCTATATTGAAATTATAAATATATTATAAAGGGGAATTATTATGACAACAGGGCAAATAATCGGCATTATCATTGCAGTGGCAGTAATATTAGTTTTAATTTACATTTTTACCACCTACAATTCACTTGTAAAGCTGAAAAACAAGGTTGAAGAAGCGTTTTCAACAATGGATGTATATTTGAAAAAGCGTTGGGATTTAATACCAAACATTGTTTCTACTGTTAAAGGCTATGCAAAGCACGAAGCCGAAACACTTGAAAATGTAATTAAAGCAAGAAACAGTAATTACCAAAATATGAGCGAAGAAGAAAAGATTGAAGCAAATGCAAGTATTTCAAAAAGCATTCCAAATTTCAGTGTACTTGCAGAGCAGTATCCTGACCTTAAAGCAAACCAAAACTTTCTTGATTTGAGTTCACAGCTAAAAAGTGTTGAAAACGACATTGCAAATGCAAGAAAATATTACAATGCGGTTGTAAGGCAATATAACAACAAAATAGAAATGTTTCCTTCAAACATAGTTGCAAATATGTTTAAATACAGCAAAAAAACAATGTTTGCAGTTGATGATACAAACCAAAGGCAAAATGTTAAGGTTGAATTTTGATGAAAAAAATTAAATATATTATAAGCCTGATTATTATATTAAACATTTGCTTTTTACAAGGCTTTTCTGCTTTTGCGCAGGATGATGATTTGCAAAATGAGCCATATTATTTTAAAGCATATGATGTTAATATAATTGTAAATGAAGATAACAGCTTTGATGTTACAGAAAATATCAATGCGTATTTTAATGAATCAAGGCATGGAATTTACAGAACAATCCCGCTTGAAAACCAAGTTAAGCGTGCAGACGGTTCAAGCCATACGGTAAAAGCAAAAATAAAGAATATAAAAGTAAGTGAAGAAGCTGAAACGGATAAAACATCATCCTACTGTACAATAAAAATAGGCAATGCTGACACTTATATTGAGGGCGAACACAGCTATAAAATTTCATACACATATACGCTTGGCGAAGATACAAATGTGGGCTTTGATGAATTGTACTACAACATAATAGGCAACAGCTGGGATACTTACATTCAAAATGTAACATTTAAAATCACTATGCCCAAAGCTTTTGATAAATCAAAACTTGGCTTTTCAACCGGTGAATACGGTACAGCCGGAACATATGATATTAACTATAATGTTAACGAAAATGTGATAACCGGTAATGTTACAAAAACACTTGAACCAAATGAAGCTTTGACGGTAAGATTAGAACTTGACGAGGGATATTTTTATTTTAACAAAGCTTTATATAATTTCAAATTGTCGCTTTTGCTGATAATACCTATTATTGTTTTAATCACCGTATTTATACTTTGGCTGAAATACGGAAAAGACGAAAAAGCGGTTGAAACAGTTGAGTTCTACCCACCCGATAATATGAACAGTGCCGAACTTATATTTTGGCGTGACGGAATAATAGCGTCAAACGAAAAGCTTACTGCCCTGCTGATTGAACTTGCAAATGACGGATATGTTCAAATTGAAGAAATTGACACAGGCAATAAGCGAAAAAGCGATTTTGTAATAAAAGCACTTAAAAGTTCATATACCGGAAATGACAAAGATAAAGAAATATTCTTTAACGGCCTTTTTTCAAACGGAGCAAGAAGCAAAGTATATAAAGAAGATTTAGAGGATAGTTTTTATAACACTCTCAACTTAATTCGCGAACTTCATAACGAGCCTAAAAAAAGGCATATGGTATTTAATTTAAAATCGCTTTATATGCGAATTGCCGGCTGGGTATTATCCGCATTAAGCTTATTTGCTGTTTTGTTTAATTTTTCAAATCTTTTAGACAGCAAATATAAATCAATGTTTACTTTTATCGGTGTGTGCATTTCGGTATTATCGTTCATACTTTCATTCTTTATCAGAAAAAGAACTGATGAGGGTACTAAAATGCTCGGCAGAATAAATGGATTTAAAAATTTCCTTGAAAGTGCAGAAAAGGAAAAGCTTGAAGAACTTGTAAACGATAATCCCGAATACTTTTATAATATCCTGCCTTATGCATATGTACTCGGTGTATCTGACAAATGGATGAAAAAATTTGAAGGTATTACTGTGGAAGCTCCGCATTGGTATTACAGCTACTATCCATACTCATATATAACCTTCGGTAGATTTATGAGAAACACTATGAGCACAGCAACTAACTATATGGTAGCAATGCCTAAATCATCAGGTTCAGGTGGAGGCTTTTCATCCGGTGGCGGCGGATTTTCCGGCGGAGGAGTCGGCGGTGGCGGCGGCGGAAGCTGGTAAACCATAAAAATTCATAATATTTAAGACGGTAATCTGTAAATCGGATTACCGTCTTTTTTGTATGAAAATGTTTACTTATAATAAAAAATAATATATAATGTATTCGCATTGTATCCGCCGGCAAAATAAATTGCCAAAGTTTGGTGCATTTGTGTGTTTTGCACTTTAGCTTAGGAACAGTAGCAGAAAGGAAATTTAATATGAAAACAAACACAAAAAAAATCGCCGGGGTAGGACTGCTTTCAGCAATCGTGGTAGTATTGCAGCTTTTAGGCAGTTTTATACACTTCGGCCCATTTTCAATCTCACTCGTACTTATTCCGATAGTCGTAGGTGCTTCGCTTTACGGTGCTTTATCAGGCGCGTGGCTTGGTCTTGTATTCGGCATAACCGTTTTACTTTCAGGTGACGCAGCGGCGTTTTTAACTGTAAACCCTGCCGGAACAGTAATTACCGTTATATTAAAGGGTGCGCTTGCAGGCCTTTTAGCCGGCGGAATTTATAAATTACTCGAAAGTAAAAACAAAGCAGTTGCGACAATTATTTCTGCAATTGTTTGCCCTGTTGTTAACACAGGTATATTTTTAATCGGTTGTCGCCTTTTCTTCTTTGACACAATCAAGGAATGGGCAGGCGGAACTAACGCATTTGTTTATATGATAACAGGTCTTGTAGGCTTCAACTTCTTATTTGAGCTTGGTGCAAACATCATTCTTTCGCCAACAATTGTTAAGCTTACAACACTCGGCAGAAGGGAAAGATAAAAATGATTTTAGCTGTTGACATCGGCAATACAAATATTGTTCTCGGCTTTCTTGAAGGGAAAGAGCTTGTAAATGAATGCCGCCTTTCAACTTCACTTAATGATTCGGCTGAGGAATACGCAATAAAACTGCACAGCATACTTGAAATATGCAAAATAAACCCTGACAGTATCGAGGGAAGCGTAATTTCATCAGTAGTGCCACCGCTTATCCGTACTGTATCAAAAGCAATTATGCTTATTACAGGCAAAAAATCCATAGTAATCGGGCCGGGGGTTAAAACAGGGCTTAATATAAAAACAAACAACCCTGCCGAACTTGGCGCAGATATGGTAGCAGGCGCAGTTGCAAGCATTGATAAATACCCTTGCCCGCAAATAATATTTGATTTAGGCACTGCAACCACAGCTTCGGTTATTGATAAAAACGGTTGCTTTATCGGCTGTTCAATATTGTGCGGTGTTAAAACAGCATTAAATGCATTATCTTCCAAAACAGCCCAGCTTCCGCAAATTGACATAACAGCTCCTAAAAATGCTATTTGCACAAATACTATTGACTGTATGAGGAGCGGTACTGTTTACGGAACTGCCGCAATGATTGACGGACTTGTTAAGCGATTTGAAAAAGAGCTTGGTGAAAAAGCAACAGTTATTATTACAGGCGGGCTTGGCGGTGTAATAGCAAAGCATTGCGAAACACAGGCAATAGTTGATAAAAACTTAGTTATCGACGGGCTTCGCCTTATATATGATAAAAACACACAAGAGAAAGGGAAATAATAATTATGGCTTTATACCGTGCTTTCAAAGCATTTAGGCCTGAAAAATCAAAGCAGGCGCTTATTCCGGCACTTCCTTATGATGTTATGAACAGTGAAGAAGCAAGAGAAGCTGTTAAGGGAAACCCATATTCATTTTTACATATTGACAAGGCTGAAATTGATTTACCGAAAGGCACTGATGTATACAGTGACGAAGTATATCAAAAAGCAAAAGAAAATCTTGAAAATCTTGAAAAAACAGGCGCACTTATTCAAGATGAAAAGCCTTGTTTTTATATTTACAGACAAATTATGAATGGCAGAAGCCAAACAGGTATAGTAGGCTGTGCATCTATTGATGATTATATGAACAATATAATTAAAAAGCACGAATACACCCTTGCAAGAAAAGAAGAAGACCGTATTCGCCATGTTGACACCTGCAATGCAAACACAGGACCGATTTTCTTGACATACCGCAAAAACGATACAATCAGCAATGCAGTAAACGCTTGGGCAAATAATAATGAGCCTATTTATGATTTTGTATCAGACTCGGTTAAACAAACGGTTTGGAAAATTGATGATGAAAATACAATAAATCTTATTTCAGGCGAATTTGATAAAATCAGCGCATTATACATTGCCGACGGGCATCACAGATGTGCATCAGCAGTTAAAGTAGGCCAAAAAAGGCGTGAAGAAAAGCCAGATTTTACCGGCGAAGAAGAATTCAACTTTTTCTTATCTGTTGCCTTTCCTGATGACGAGCTTGAAATTATGGATTATAACAGAGTTGTAAAAGATTTAAACGGTATGAGTGATGATGAATTCATCACCGCAATATCTGAAAAATTTGATGTTGAGAAAGTCGGTGGGCAGTATAAACCTTGCAAACGCCATACTTTTGGTATGCTTATCGGTGAAAACTGGTACAAGCTTACAGCTAAACCTGAAATCATTGATGAAAGCGACCCTGTTAAAAGGCTTGATGTATCAATCCTGCAGGATAATCTGCTCTCCCCTATTCTTGATATTGACGACCCGAAAACAAACAGAAGAATAGATTTTATCGGCGGAATAAGAGGGCTTAATGAACTTGAGAAAAGATGTAAGGAAGATATGCACCTTGCATTTGCAATGTACCCGACCTCAATTGGCGACCTTATGTCAATCGCTGACGCTGATTTGATTATGCCACCAAAGTCAACTTGGTTTGAACCTAAGCTTCTTTCGGGAATTTTTATTCATCATTTGAGCTGATTTATTGTACTATTTTAAATTTTTGTATATTTATACAGCTAAAAAATACAATACACTTGCAATTATTTTAAAACGGTAGTAAAATAAAACTACCGTTTTTTTGTTTTATTATAAATTTAACTATGGAGGTTGTGTGATGAAAGAAGAAAACAGAAAATATGCGCGTGAAGCAATGGACATCGTTGAACACGCAGCACATAAAATCGGCTCGCGTTTGCCGGGTTCTGACGGAGAAATTAAATTACATAAATATATGGGTGAAAAGCTCCGTGAAATCGGCATTGAACCGCAAACAGAGGAATTTGCCGTATCACCTCGTTCAGGTATCGGTGGACTCGGCTATGCAGGTTGGTCAGGTGTGATAATCAGTATCGGCGCAATTATTGCAATTTCCTGTGGCTTTGAAAAGCTTTGGTATGCACTCGCTGCGCTTGGCTTACTCACTATTTTTTGGCTTGTAATGAGCTGCTTCTTTTACAAAACTTGGTTTGATATGTTCTTCCCACAGGAAATCAGCCGTAACACACTCGGTGTTTTAGAGCCGGAGGACGGAAAATACGATTATACAATCATACTTTCAGGCCACACCGATACATCTTGGTGCTGGAGGCACAGTGAGCACTCATATAAATATAAAGATACAAAGCCTGCAATGGGACTTGTTGCTACATACGGCAAAGTAGGCTTTGGTGCAGTTTGTTTCTTCTTCATCGCTCTTTTCTCTGCATTTATGGCAATAGTAAATATTTGCAACTTTGCAGGCGCATCTTGGACTCAAACTATGATGGCATCACATGGTTGGGAAGTATTTATGTTTATTATGAACTTTGTTCCTATTGTTACCGCTATCGGCTCTTTATTCGTAGTAATGTGGGGCGACCCTAACCCAAGAAACGCATCGCGCGGCGCTATGGATAATGCAACAGGTATCGGCTTAAGCTATGCAGTAATTAAGTATTTCAAGGAAAATCCTGATAAAATGCCAAAGAACTGCCGCATAGTTGACGCTAACATCGGTTCTGAAGAAGCAGGATTAAGAGGTTCGATGTACTTTGCACAGGAACATCGTTTTGATGATTTAACAAAAAATGCTTGGAATATTAACATTGACTCCGTTGCTGATAAAGATTACTTTGAAGTTGTTATTAAAGATGACTGGCAAGGTGTTAGGTTTGATGCCGATATGGAAAAAATGTTTAAAGATACATTTAACGAAATGGGTATTAAATCACTTACAAACGGATGCATCCACAACCCTGTCGGAGGCTGTGATTCAACCCCTATGACAAAAGCAGGCATTAAATCAGTTACATTTGCTGCTCAAAACCCAATGCTTACTTACTATTATCACACCTGGCGTGATATGCCGGAGCGTTTTGAAATGGAAACAGTAGGCGACGGATTTGATGTTGTACTTTCTGTTATTGACAAGATTGCTAAATTCCAGGAAGAAAAAGGTTACAACGGCCCTCAAAAGAAATAATCACTATATAATAAAAACCTCTAATGATACTTCATTAGAGGTCCAGCGTGTAGAAAAAACCAAATTATAAATTTCTACACGCTGGTAGATTTCGAGAAAGTGAGATAAATTTTGTATTTTGCGAGCTGGAGCTGTACGATGGTACTGCCCCCGAGCAAAAGACAGAAAGCGCCAAAAACAGCTTGGACTCGATGTCCAAGCTGTTTTTCAATCCCACCGAGTGCAACAAGTTGCACCCACCTCCCTTTACAAGGGAGGCTAAAAGGTTTATTTATTTTATTCGGCGCGCTTTAGCCACTTTATCGATAGTCTAAACCGCTGATGAAAAAATATCATCAGCGGTTTATTTTTATATCTTTTCGGGATTATCTGTTCTGTCAAGCAGGAAATCAATATTTGTATTGAAAAAATCTGCCAAAATAATAAGTGTTTCGGTTGGGGGAATACGCTCGCCCGTTTCATACTTTGAAATCAAGGCCTGCTCTATCCCCGTTTGCATTTGAAGTGCAATTTGAGTCATTCCCCTATCTTTTCTTATTTTTTTTAAGTTTTCACCCATATAATCACCTAATGACATTATGTCATATTTTATTATTGACAATTATGACAATATGTCATATAATATTGGTATTAAACAAAACAGAAAATGAAAAAAGTAAGAAAAGCAGACAGGTTGTAGTTTCCTGTCTGCTTTTCTATTTTAGGGATTAGTTATATAAAACTATCTGTCATATTCACAAATAGTTTTACGGGTTTGTAAAATACTGCCCGGTGAAACAGAGAATTCATCAAGTCCCCATTTTATCAAATAAGGAATAAGCTTTGTATCTGCCGCAGCTTCGCCGCACATACCTACTTGAATTCCTGCTTTCTTAGCATTTTTAATTGTGGTTTCAATTGCACGAAGTACAGACGGCTGAAATACATCATAAAGATTTTCAACTTTTGCATTTCCTCTGTCAACCGCCATAGTATAGCCTGTTAAATCATTAGTGCCGATTGAAAAGAATTTAACTTCTTTTGCCAAAATATCCGAAATAAAAACAGCCGAAGGTGTTTCAATCATAATACCTACATCAACACTTCTGTATTCCTTACCCTCGCTTGCAAGTTCAGTTTCACATTCCTTAATCACCGCTTTTGCACTTGTTACTTCTTCTACGCAAGTTACGAGCGGAAGCATTATTTTTATATTTCCGTATACAGCTGCACGAAGCAAAGCACGAAGCTGCTTTTTAAACAGTTCTTTATTATCCAAGCAATACCTGATGGCTCTGTGGCCCAAAAAAGGATTATCTTCTTTTTCAATATTAAGATAAGGAATATCTTTATCCCCGCCGACATCAAGAGTACGGATAATAACTTCTTTTCCGTCCATAGCTTTAGCCACGGTTGAATATGCTTCAAACTGTTCTTCTTCACTCGGTTCACTTTGGCGGTCCATAAACAAAAATTCCGTTCTAAAAAGGCCTATACCCTCACCGCTGTTTTGCAGTACATTTTGCACATCTTCAGCCTTGCCGATATTACCGTAAACTGCTTTTTTAATTCCTGATTTTGTAACAGTCGGTTTGCCGAAATACTGCTTTAAGCTTTCTTTATCTTTAAGATAGTCTTCCTGCTTTTTTTCAAACTCTTTAATTTCATCATCAGTCGGGGACACAATAACTTTGCCTTTAAAACCGTCAACAGCAACCAAATCACCGTTTTTGATTTCTTCGCAAACTTTATTTATCGAAAGTACGGCAGGAATACCCATAGCCCTTGCCAAAATGGCACTGTGGCTTGTAATTCCGCCTACTTCTGTAAGAATTGCGCTTACATTTTCCTTATTTATCTGCCCCGTCATTGAAGGGGTAAAATCCTTTGCAATAAGCACAGAACCTTTAGCAACTTTTGAAATATCAACACTGTTTACCCCAAGAAGTATTCTTAAAAGGCTGTCTTTAATATCTTTTACATCACTTGCTCTTTGCTGAGTGAGTTCATCGTCAACACCGGAAAACATATCAATAAACATTGAGCAAACAGTATCAACAGCCTTTTCAGCGACCGAGCCTGAATCAATATTATCCTGCATTTGTGAAAGCATAAACGGGTCAGAAAGCATAACTATATGCCCCTCTAATATTTCCGCTTCTTTATCGCCTGCACTTTTTTTAACATCTTGAACAAGCTGCCTTGTTTCTTTAATAAAACTGTCTACCGCTTTTTGAAGCCTTTCTTTTTCTTCATCGGCACTAGTGTATTTAATATGGTTATAATCAAGCGACGCATCGTTAATAACAACTGCGTTGCCGATACCGTAACCCTGGCTTGCGCCTATTCCCTTAAGCATAACTATTCCCCCTCATATACTAAAAGGTGCAATGTTTTTGCACTGCACCTTTTGAATTATATATTATTCGCCAAAACCAGATTCAATAAGAGCAATTGCTTCATCAAGCATAGCCTGTTCATCTGTACCGTCACATTCAACTGTAATTTCTGTGCCGCACTTAATACAAGCTGCCATTATATTCATAATGCTTTTACCGTTGATTTTTTTATCGCCTGCAATAATATCGATATTTGATGTATATTTAGCCATTGCAGTTACAAAAATATTTGCCGGCCTCATATGAAAACCCATTTCATTTGTAACTTTAGTAACTTTTGAAACCATAATTATTCTCCAATCCGAAATTCATTATTTTGATTTAACTGCACTGTTAACATTTTTCTTTAAAATTGAGAACATAAATGCGCCTGCTACCGAACCTACTGCAAGAGCTACTATATAAAGGAGCGGGTGGTCACATACAATGAATGTGAATATACCGCCGTGAGGAGCAGGACAAGTTACATTAAACAGTGAAGTAAGTGCGCCGGCAACAGCAGAACCTACCATACAAGAAGGAATTACACGAAGCGGATCAGATGCAGCGTAAGGAATTGCGCCTTCGGTAATGAAGCAAAGTCCCATAAGATAGTTAACAGGGCCACTCTTAAGTTCTTCTTTAGTCCACTTTTTCTTATTAAATGTTGTTGAAAGAGCAATTGCAATAGGAGGAACCATACCGCCAATCATAACTGCCGCCATAATCCAAGTGTTACCGTCTGCAATAGCCGCTGTACCGAATACATATGCAGCCTTATTGAACGGGCCACCCATATCAATTGCCATCATTGCTGCAAGTACAATCGAAAGTAAGAGCTTACTTGTTTCACCAAGTGTTGAAAGGAAGTTTGAAACACCTGTGTTGATTGCGCCTACAACAGGGTTGACAAGGCACATAAATATACCCATAAGAAGTGTACCTAAAAGCGGGTAAATAAATACAGGTTTAATACCGTCCATTGATTTAGGCATCCACGAAAATGCTTTTTTAAGAAGATTTACAAGCAAGCCTGCTACGAAACCTGCAAGAAGAGCGCCGAGGAAACCTGATACGGCACTGCCGTCACCTACAAGGTCTTTATTTTCCATAAATGCCTGGAAAGTATAACCGTTTGCCGCAAACACACCGCCTACAATACCAGGAAGCAAACCCGGACGGTCTGCAATAGACTGTGCAATGAAACCTGCGAGAATAGGAAGCATAAGTGCAAATGCAGCTTTACCTATCCAGAACACAGCAGAAGCAATAGGGCTTGTGAAACCGAATGTTCCGCCGACATCCGCATTGCCTGCGATTGTATCAATCAGGAAACCAAGGGCAATAAGCACACCGCCGCCTACTACGAAAGGAAGCATATGCGATACACCGTTCATCAAATGCTTATAAACCTTATGACCGAAGCCTTCCTTTTCATCGTCATCCGTTGCTTCAAGTTCATCGCCCTCTGCATGATAAATTGAAGCTTTACCGTCAACAATTTTCTTAATAAGCTCTTCCGGCTTGTTAATACCGTTTGAAACCGAAGTTTTGATTACATGCTTACCGTCAAATCGTGCCATTTCAACATTTTTATCGGCAGCGATGATGATACCGTCACATTCTTCAATTTCTTTTTTGGTTAAAATATTTTTAGCTCCGCCTGAACCGTTTGTTTCAGCCTTGAGCGGATAGCCAAGCTTTTCACCTGCTTTTTCAAGTGCCTCGGCTGCCATATAAGTATGTGCAATACCTGTCGGGCAGGCTGTAACAGCTAAAATTCTGTATCCTTCTTTTTTTGGAACTTCTGCCTTTGGCTCTTCAGGATATTTTTCAGCTTCTTTTTTATCTATAATTGAAAGGAACTCATCTGTTGTTTTTGCACCTCTTAATGAAGCACAAAATTCAGGTTCCATAAGCATTACCATAAGCCTTGAAAGAATTTCAAGATGTAAATCACCGTCAAGCGGAGCAGCTATCATAAATAAAATATCGCTGTTTTTTCCGTCAGGAGCTTCATAATCAACTCCGTTTGGAACTGTGATTGCCGAAAGGCCCGGTGTTTTTACACTTTCACTTTTAGCATGTGGAACTGCAATTCCCTCACCGATAGCAGTTGAGCCCTGAGCTTCTCTTGCAAGTATTGCATCTTTATATGCATTTACATCAAGAAGATTGCCTGCTTTTTCGTGAAGCGCAACAAGCTTATCTATTGCATCACTTTTTGAGGCAACTGATGTGTTTAGCTCAATTGCATCTTTCTTAAGTAAATCAATGATTTTCATAAGTATACCCCTTTTCAAAAATTATTTTAAATATTCGCTTTTCAGCATTAAATCAATTGTAGCTTTATCTGCAAGGCCTGAGCAAAACGCTGTTGCATTGCCGCAAGCCGAGCCAAGCTTAAGTGCATATTTGTAATCGTGAGTTTTTGAATAGCCGGCAACAAAGCCTGCCACCATTGAATCCCCACAGCCTACCGGATTTATAACCTTGCCCGGTACATTGCCCATTGAATGAACCTCTCCGTTTTCATCAATTAGCGTTGCACCGTCTTTTGAACGGGAAACAAGCACATTTCTTGCACCCATTTCCTGAAGCTTTCTTGCATAATGTGCAATTTCATATTCGCTTTTAACTTCAACACCGAAAATATCGCCGAGTTCGTGATGATTTGGTTTAATCAAAAAAGGTTTATATTTTAAAACATTTAAAAGCAAATCACCTGTTGCGTCAACAGCAAAGTTAATTCCTTTATTTTGAAGCTTTGCAAGTATTTCTTCATAAATATCGTTTGGCAGCGAATTCGGAATAGAACCTGCCAAAACAAGAAAATCACCGCTTTGAAGTTTTTCAAGTTTATCAAAAAGTGCGTTGATTTCGTCTGCTTCAATGTCAGGGCCTTGCGCATTTATGTCATAATCTTCATCTGCTTTGATTTTAACATTTATTCTTGTATATCCTTTTTTCAAATATACAAAATCATTATTTATACTTTCTGCATTAAGCATTTCTTCAATCTGCCTGCCGGAAAAACCTGCAAGAAATCCAAGCGCAATATTATCAACCCCAAGTCTGGAAAGGATAGCGGAAACATTTATTCCTTTACCTCCGTAATAAAGCTGTTCACTTTCGGTACGGTTAATATCCTTATATTGCAACTCTTTAAGATTCATAACATAATCAAGTGCCGGATTAAAAGTCACTGTGTAAATCAAGCTACAACACCTCTTTTATTACTGTCAGTTTTTTTAGCTTTGCATTTGGGCATTTATCTGTTACTATGCAGGCACAATCTATTGAACCAAAACTTACTGCCGAAACTTTATCAAATTTTGAATAATCGGCCAAAACATAAGTTACAAAGCTTTTTTCAATTGTAACTGCTTTAAGCATTGCCTCTTCGGTATCGGGTGTGGTATAACCCTGCTTTTCGCTGATACCGTTAGCGCCGATAAACGCTTTTGTAAATGAATAGTTTTGCAAATTTTTTGCAGCCACCAAACCTATAATAGCTTCTGTTGACTGCTTAAGCTTTCCGCCTAATACAATTACATTACATCCGTTTTTTGCAAGCTGTTTTGCGTGGTCAATACCATTGGTAACAAATGTTGCTTTTGAATTTTTAATAAATGTTGTCATCAAAAGCGTTGTTGTTCCGGCATCTATAAATACAAAATCGTCATCTTGAACCTGTGATGCCGCATACTGTGCAATTTTTGATTTTTCATCAGTATTTTTCGTCAATTTCTCCTCAATATTATCTTCAAGTTTAATAAATTCTTGGCTTATTGCCGTTGCACCGCCGTGCACTTTGTTTATTTTCCCTTTATTTGCAAGAAATGATAAATCTCGCCTTACAGTTGACTCACTTGTTTCCAATATTTCTGTAAGCCTTGTAACCGTGATTGAACCTTGCTCCTTAATAATATCAAGAATTAACGCCTGTCTGTCTTGACTTAGCATGCTTAATCTCCTTAGTGCTGAAAGTTAACTTCTCATTGCACCTTAAGTATAACAGCCCTTTCATTTTCAGTCAATACGCTTCATATATTTTCGTCATTTCGCTCATTTTAGCCTTAATTATTTGTAATTTGGGGCATTTTTGCACAGCATTTTGAACTATTTTGACTGTTTTAAATCAAGTAAGCAAATTTTCAATCAAAAACAAAAAAAACAGGAGTGAACTCTATTCACTCCTGTTTTTTTGTTTAATATTACTTATTCAGTTACCGTAAGATTTTTAAGGCTTACATCCATAATCATAGCTGAATGAGTAAGTGCTCCGCAAGACACAAAGTCAACACCGATTTCGGCTATTGATTTAAGCCTTTCCTTTGTGACATTGCCTGAACATTCGGTTTCAGCTCTGCCTGCAATAATTTGCACCGCTTTTTTCATAGTATCATTATCCATATTATCAAGCATAATAATATCCGCACCGGCTTCAACCGCTTCTTCAACCTGCTCCAAAGTTTCCGTTTCAATTTCAATCTTTCTTACAAAAGGAGCATAAGCCTTTGCCATTTTTATAGCTTTTGTGATTGAGCCTGCCGCACCGATATGATTATCTTTAAGAAGTACACCGTCTGAAAGATTATATCTGTGGTTTGTTGCACCGCCGACTTTAACAGCATATTTTTCAAAAGGGCGCATATTAGGAGTAGTCTTTCTTGTATCAAGCAAAGTGGTATTTGTACCATCAAGCTCTTTCATATATTCCCTTGTCATAGTGGCAATGCCGCTCATACGCTGAAGGTAGTTAAGACCCGTTCTCTCCCCGCTGAGTATTGCCTTTACATCCCCGTAAATCACACCTAAAAGGTCACCTTTTTTAACTTCGTCACCATCTTTAAAATTAGCTTCAAAACGGGCAGTTTTATCAAGAAGTTCAAAAGTTCTTTCAAAAATACCCAAGCCGCAAATTATTCCGTCTTGCTTGCAAATAAGTTCAGCCTTGCCTTGCTTATCTTCAGGCATAACAGCATTGGTTGAAACATCTTCTGAAGTAATATCCTCTTTAAGTGTATTTAAAATATAATCATCAACATTAACCTTAAATGTTACACCATTTATCATAAAAATCTTTATCCTTTTCTTTTATTTCATCCATAATGAGCTTTTTAAATTCCTTTTGCCTTTCTTCCTTTGCCGGATATGACGAAAGGTCAACCTCATTATAATCTTCTTTCTTTTCGCTGTTATCATTAGCAATTACATCTGCCGCACGCTTTGCAAATACGAGACTTTCAAGAAGAGAGTTTGAAGCAAGCCTATTTTTACCGTGAACACCGTTGCACGCTGTTTCGCCTGCTGCATAAAGATGAGCCATCGAAGTTCTGCCATAAAGGTCTGTTTTAACTCCGCCCATCATATAATGCTGAGCAGGAGTAACAGGCACTTTGTCTTTAGTAATATCATAGCCTTCTTCCATACAAGCATCAAATATATTAGGAAAACGCTTTGCCGCTTCCTCTGTATTCATAGTAGGCAATGTGATATAAACATGGTCTGTACCGTATTTTTTCATTTCCTTTACTATTGCGTCAGTCACTACATCTCTCGGCTGAAGCTCATCTGTAAACCTCTCACCGTCTTCATTAAGAAGAATTGCACCTTCGCCCCTTACGCTTTCGCTTATAAGGAAGCGTCTGCCCTTTTTCTTACTATAAAGGGTTGTAGGATGAATTTGAATATAGTTAATATCCTTAAGTTCAACACCGTGCTTAATTGCAAGTGCAAAGGAATCACCAGTAATATGCGGATAGTTTGTAGAGTTTAAGAATAAGCCGCCGATTCCGCCTGTTGCAAGAATAATATCCCTTGCAATAATTGAACCCATTTCGCCGTATTCATCTTCACATACAATACCCTGGCAAACATTATCTTTTTCTATAAAATCAATCATAGTGGTTCGCGGAACTATTGTAATATTTTCTTTTTGCTTTGCAATATCAAGAAGAGTTGCGGTGATTTCCTTGCCGGTTTCATCTTTATGGTGAAGTATTCTGTTTCTTCTGTGCGCACCCTCACGGGTGTAATCATATTCACCGTTTTTATCCGTATCAAATTTTACACCGAGGTCAATAAGAGTACCTATTACCTCCTGTGATGATTCAATCATAACTTTGACGGAATCCGGGTCGTTTTCCCAATGGCCTGCTTTCATTGTATCTTCAAAATAGCATTTAAAATCATTTACATCTTTAAGCACGCACACTCCGCCCTGTGCAAGCATGGAATCACATTCGTTTGTATTTTCCTTTGTAATGATAAGAACATCCTTATCTTTAGGCAGACACAGTGCTGCAAATAAGCCTGCTACACCGCTGCCGACTATGACAACATCTGTTTTAATGTATTCTTTGTTTTTCATCAGTTTTATTAAGAGCCTTGCTCTTTTCTCCTATATAGTTAATAATGATATATTCGCACAGTCAAAAACCTTAATAATTTTTAACTATACTTATTCTAATATATAATTATTTTTCTCAATTGTCAAGGTTGATAAGTAATATAACTTATGATAAAATAAAAAATATAAGCAAAATTATACTGATTTTTGCAAAGAGGACTTAAATTATGAATGTTTTTGATTTTGACAATACGATATACGACGGCGAAACACTTATCGATTTTGCACTGCACTATGTTAAAACAGATCCTAAAATATGGAAATATGTTCCAAAGCTTTTAATAATATGTTTTAAAGATGCATTTCATCTTTTTTCGGTTGAAGAAGCAATTGAGGCTTATGCAAGTTTTTTAGAAGGATATTTTATTCATATCAAAACTCTTGATGAAGATGTAATTAAATTTTGGAATAAAAATGAGAAAAAAATCAAACCTTGGTACAATGAAGTAAGGCAGGATGACGATATTATTGTTTCCGGCTCAACTGATTTTTTGCTTGATGAAATTATGAAAAGAATGGGTATTAAAAACTATGTCGGTTCTTCCATTGATAAAAAAACAGGTAAATTTAAACGCCTTTGTTTTCTTGAAAACAAAGTAAAAATATTTAACGAATTATATCCAAACGCTCATATTGATAATTTTTATACAGATTCAATGAATGACAAAGCAATGATGGATATTGCCGACCATGTTTATTTGGTAAACGGTAACAAAATAGAGCAAATTAAATAAGAGGTAACGATATGCTCAAATTAACATTTATTTCAGATACACACCATTACAGCAAAACATTAGGCACAACCGGGCGCCAATATTTTTTAAGAAGCGGAAGCGACCAAAAATGCCTTGCCGAAACAGGTGAAATAATAGACAGCGCATTTGATAAAATTGCAAAAAGCGATACCGACGCAGTTATGATAATCGGCGATGTAACAAATGACGGTGAAAAAATATCTCACATTGAATTTAAAGAAAAGCTTGAAAATCTTGCAAAGCACAAGCCGGTTTACATCATCACATCAACTCACGATTGGTGCTGTGATGAAAACCCAAGAAGATTTCAGGGTGATATTGTAACTCACAATGTTGAAACTATGAAAAGCAATGAGCTGCGTGATTTTTACTATGATTTCGGCCCAAAGCAAGCTATAAGTGAATACATAACCCATATCGGCACAACATCTTATGTAATTGAGCTAAATGAAAAAGTGCGCCTTCTTGCCCTTAATGATGATAAAAACGGAAATGACCACGCAGGATTTACGGAAGAACATTTTTGTTGGATTGAAGAGCAAATAAAAAAAGCTTATGAAGATAATTGCTTAATAATAGGAATGGAGCATCACCTGTTAACACCACATATAAGCCCGCTTATCACGGGCGGCGGCACTTGTGTTGCCGACAGGGAATATGTTGCTTCCCGCCTTGCAGACGCAGGGCTTAAATATATGTTTGTAGGCCACAGCCATATGCAAAGTACCACTGATTTTAAATCAAAAAAAGGGAATATTATTAAAGAAGTTAATGTGGGTTCGCTTGTAGGTTATCCTGCTCCGATAGTAGAAGTAAATGTTAACGATGATATGACCTTGACATATGATGTTAAACACCTTGAAAGCTTTACTCTTGAGTCAAAAGAAATTGACGCGCAAAAATTTTTGAAAAATCACTGCACCGCCCTCGTGCATAGGCTGCTTGACTGTGCAAACAAGGAGGAATTTGCCGCAAGGCTTAATGCGCTCGGAATTAACGGTGATAAAATCGCAAATTTATTTTTCTTTGCAAGGCCTGTTATGGATATTATTAAATACAAAACAGTAGGCTATGCATACGGCAAATTAAAGCATTTTGGCTTTAGCAGATTTATTGATAAAAATCTTGCCGAAAAATTTAAAAATCATAAAATATTAGATATTGTTGACCAAATCACGCTTTCTATTATGGATGGAAGTATAGTAAAATATGACAGAGAATCAGATTACTACAAATTAGTAATGAGTTTTATATCTATTCCAAGTAAAATTTTCAAGAAAAATATTGATTTTAAGAAATTGATTTTTGCAGTTGACGCTGTTTTAACAGGCGGCAGATACAACAATCAGCATGACACTTTATAGTTTATATAAATATTTACTAAAAAGCTTAGTTTTCACTTGACATTTATTACAGACTGTGTTACTCTTTTGTTACCTTTTGAGTATACAATATTTTGACAATTATTTGTAATATTTCAGTAATATACAATATATAGTATGATTTTGGCAAAATCAGCATATTACCATACTATCTGAAGTGGTTACATTTTAGAAAAAATATTACTAATTTCATTTATTTTCTTTCAAACTTTTGCTATAATGGTAAAAGTTTTGGGATGTATACCCATACATATTTAAGATTTTAACGCAAACATTATATATATAACATAGACTCACGCAGAGAGGTGAAATGTACTTGGAGAATTTTGTAATTCGTGGCGGTCATGAACTTTTCGGAGAAGTAAACATAAGCGGCGCTAAAAACGCTGCCGTAGCAATAATTCCTGCCGCTATTCTTGCTAACGATGTAGTACGCATAGAAAATATACCTAATATCAGTGATGTAAGCTTAATGATTCAAACACTTGACAGAATGGGTGCAAAAATCAAGCTTATAAATAATAATACAATTGAAATTGATTCACGAACCGTAACCTACAAGCCTGTACCGTATGAGCTTGCTTCTCATTTCAGAGCAAGCTACTATTTAATCGGCGTAATGCTTGGCAGATTTAAAAAAGCAGAAGTTGCAATGCCGGGTGGCTGTGATTTCGGTGTAAGGCCGATTGACCAGCATATTAAAGGTTTTGAAATGCTTGGCGCTACGGTTGAAACAATTGACGGAATGGTATGCGCAAATGCCGATAAACTTGTAGGTGCTTCAATTTATATGGATGTAGTATCGGTTGGTGCTACAATGAACATAATGCTTGCCGCTGTATTGGCAAGGGGCCTTACAGTTATTGAAAATGCAGCTAAAGAGCCACATATTGTAGACCTTGCATTATTCCTTAACTCAATGGGCGCAGATATCAGAGGTGCCGGCACTGATGTAATAAAAATCAGAGGTGTTGAAAAACTTCACGGTTGCACATATTCAATCATTCCTGACCAAATAGAAGCAGGAACATATATGGTTGCTGCCGCTACCTGCGGTGGTGATGTTCTTGTTAAAAATGTTATACCAAAGCATCTTGAATCAATAAGTGCCAAGCTTGAAGAAGCAGGTGCAGAAATCATCGAATATGATGACGCAGTGCGTGTAACTCGCTTTAAACCGCTTACAAAATGCAATGTTAAAACAATGCCGCATCCCGGTTTTCCTACCGATATGCAGCCGCAAATCGCAGTATTGCTTTCACTAGCCAAGGGAACAAGCATTCTTTCGGAAAGTGTTTGGGATAACAGATTTCAATATGTAGGCCAGCTTTTAAGAATGGGTGCAAACATTCAGGTTGACGGTAAAATTGCTGTTATTGAGGGTGTTGACAGCTTATCGGGTGTAAATGTTAAAGCAACCGACCTTCGTGCCGGGGCTGCAATGGTAATTGCCGGCCTTGTTGCAAAGGGTGAAACTACTGTTGAGGACATTCAGTACATTGACAGAGGATATGAGGATATTTGCGAAAAGCTCACTTCTTTAGGCGCTGATATTAAGCGTGTTGTATTGAATGACGATGAAACGGTAGTAAATGCAGGATAATAAATAAATTAGTTAACTTAAGGGGGTTTATAAAAACTCCCTTTTCTTAATAGATGTAATAACGGAGAATTTTATGGCAAAAGTATGTCAGCTGTTTTCAGGCAGCAGCGGAAATTCAATATTAGTTTCGTCATCGGGGCATAATTACCTTGTAGATATTGGTGTATCAGCCAAAAGGTGCGAAAACGCATTAAAAAACATAGGTATTGAACCCGGCAGTATTGAGGGAATATTCGTTACACACGAGCATACAGACCATGCAAAAGGAATACGGGTTTTTGCTAACAGGTATAACACACCTGTTTATGCATCCAAGTTGTGCTATGATGAACTTTACAGGCAGGGCCTTGCAGATGATAAAACCGATTTAAACATTATAGAAAATCATATTGAACTCGATTCAATAAATGTTTTATCTTTTCATCAAAGCCATGACAGTGCTGATTGCTTGGGATATAGGTTCAACTTCAGCGACGGGCGTTCAGCTTCAATTTGCACCGATACGGGATTTATTACCGATAATGCAAAAGAAATTATGCCTAAATCAGATATTGTATTTATAGAATCGAATCACGAAATTGCAATGGTTAACGCAGGAAGTTACCCTTATATTTTAAAGCAGCGAATTTTAGGCGCAAACGGTCACCTTTCAAACTTCGCTTGCAGCGAGTACATAAAAGAGCTTGCGAAATCAGGCACTACACGCTTCGTATTATCGCATTTAAGCCGAGAAAACAACTTACCTGAACTTGCACGCCAAACGGCAATTTCAGCCCTCAGCGAGCTTGAAATGGAAGAAAACAAGGACTATCGCCTTTATGTTTCCCCACCTGAAAACGAAGCGAGGAGCATTGTACTATGATTAACATTACTCTTATTGCTGTTGGAAAATTAAAAGAAAAATATTTGCGTGACGCAGTTGATGAATATTCCAAGCGGCTCGGCGCATTTTGCAAAATAAACATTATAGAAATTGATGAAGAAAAAATCGGTGACAATCCAAGCTCGGCACAAATTCAAAATGTGATTGAAAAGGAAGGGCAAAGAATAATCAAAAAAATTCCGAAATCAAGCAATATAATAAGTCTTTGCATTGAAGGAAAGGAATATTCAAGCCCTGATTTTTCAAAACTTATTGAAAATATATCAATGACTTCATCAAGCATTTGCTTTATAATCGGCGGTTCATTCGGGCTTAGTGATGAAGTAAAAAAGCTTAGCAATTACAAGCTTTCTTTCGGTAAAATGACGCTTCCGCATCAGCTTGCAAGGGTAATTTTACTTGAGCAGGTATACCGGGCATTTTCAATTTCAAATAATTCTAAATATCACAAATAATTGACTTAAACCAAAATTTTAATTATAATTAAGCTAAAAGTTTAGTCGGAGGGATAATATGGCTTTAAGCGCAATGTTTATTTTGGAAGTTGTGATTGTATTTTCTTTCATCATCACTTCCCTGTTTATGTTCATACCAAAGAAAAACGAAGTTGTACATAAAATATTTTTTGCATTATCAATAATGCTGGGCATACTTGTTACATTTATAAGCGCAACATCACTGCCGGCAAATATGAAACTGCAAACCGTTGCCTGCTGGATGTGCCTCGTTCCCGCTGCAATAGGAATAATAATTTCAGTAGCAAAAAGTAAACCAAACGCATTTGCAAAAATATGCTCAATGCTTACCATAATACTTGGCATACTGGGATATTTCTTTTTCGGATAATAATAAAAATCAGGATAGCTTTAAGTTTATACGCTTAAAGCTATCCTGATTTATTTTTGGGCATAAAAAAACACGAACCGATGATGTAGGTGGTTGAGGGATGGTCCGTGTTTTTTTATTAACTTAAGGAGTAATAGTTAGTATTGACTAACTACATATAAGTTAGCATATTCTAACTCGTTTGTCAATACTTTTTTAAAAAAAATCCTGCCTTTTTTTAAAAAGGCAGGATTTGCTGTTTATTTGGTATTACTGGAAGTCAAATACATTTACCCAAGAGTCAAGGAGTTCCTTTTCTTCAGGTTTGTTTTTAACACTTTCACTGCAAGCAACAATAGGCATCCACTGCTGCACAAGTTGCTTTGGAATATCAGCTTTTTTGCAGAAAAGATTAAGATACTTTTCTGCAAGTTCTTTTTGACCGTTAAGGTTAAATACAAGATATGTTCTTGCCGCATCTTCAGAAGCGTTACCCTGAGTTGCGTGTGCCCAGTCAATTACATAATATTCACCGTCAGGTGTAACAATAATGTTTGAAGGGCAAAAATCACCGTGAAGAACCTTATTATGAGGTTTCATACCCTCAAGTCTGTTATGAAGGTCATATCTCAAAGTAGCTTCATATGATGAAGCACTGATTTTTGCGTGCATTTTATCCTTAATTTTATTAAGCATAGGGCATTTCTTTGAATGAATTTCCATTTGAAGATTAACGAATTTTTCAAGATATTCGTCTTCCTTTTCAGGATTTTCAGCCATAAGTTCAGAAAGACTTTTACCTTCAATATATTCCCTTGTGATAGCCCAGCCGCCGTCTACTTTTCTTACATCAAGAAGCTTTGGAATTTTAAGTCCTGTTTCCTCAACTCTTGCATTATTAAGCGCTTCGTTAAGAACCTGTGCTTTTGTAAAAGCTTTTTCATCAAAAACTTTTACAAGCTTATCACCGTCACGATAAATTTCTTTGTTCTCTCTCTTAATAATAGTTGTCATAAAAGACACCCCCTATTTATTATACATAAACGAAAATTTACAGTCAAGTTGATCATTTGCCGTAATAAGCACGAAGATACATATCTTTAATTTCTGACATAAGAGGAAGCCTTGGGTTTGCGCCTGTGCACTGGTCATCAAATGCGTCTTCTGTCATTTGGTCAAGAGTATCAAGGAAGTACTTTTCATCTACGCCGTAATCCTTAATTGTCTTTTTAATGCCTACATATTCTTTAAGGTCATCAATCTTTTTGATAAGCCCTTTAAGTTTAGCCTCATCATTTCTTCCGCTTACACCAAGTGCTTCGGCAACTTCTGCATAACGGCGAAGTGTCTTAGGATAATCATACTGGCTGAATGTACCCATCTTTGCAGGAACTTCAGCAGCGTTAAATTCAAGAACATAATCAATCATAAGTGCATTTGCTACACCGTGTGGAAGATGATGATATGCGCCGAGCTTATGTGCCATTGAGTGACATACGCCGAGGAATGCATTTGCAAATGCCATACCGGCCATAGTAGCCGCATTAGCCATCTTTTCTCTTGCAACCGGGTCATTTTGACCGTTGTCATATGCTCTTGGAAGATATTCAAAAATATTCTTAAGAGCTTCAATAGCAAGACCGTCTGTATATTCGGTAGCCATCATTGAAGCATAAGCTTCAAGTGCGTGAGTTACTGCGTCAATACCCGATGCTGCTGTAAGGCCTTTAGGTGCTGTCATATGGAAATCGGCATCTACAATAGCCATATTAGGCATAAGTTGATAATCGGCAAGAGGATACTTTGTACCTGTGCTTTCATCTGTAATAACTGCAAAAGGAGTAACTTCAGAGCCGGTACCTGCTGAAGTAGGAACAGCAATAAAGTATGCCTTTTCACCCATTTTAGGGAAAGTATAAACTCTCTTACGAATATCCATAAATCTCATTGCAAGGTCATAGAAATCAACTTCCGGATGTTCATACATTACCCACATAATCTTTGCAGCATCCATTGCAGAACCGCCGCCGAGTGCGATAATTACATCAGGCTCAAATGCCTTCATCTGTGCCCAACCCTCTTTAGCACAAGCGAGTGTCGGGTCAGGAGCTACATCGAAGAATGTTGTGTTAACAATGCCGAGTTCATCAAGCTTATCTGTGATTGGCTTTGAATAACCGTTTTTATAAAGGAAAGAGTCAGTTACAATAAATGCTCTCTTCTTACCCATAACTGTGCCAACCTCGTCAAGTGCAACAGGAAGGCAACCTTTTTTGATATAAACCTTTTCAGGTGCTCTAAACCAAAGCATATTTTCCCTTCTTTCTGCAACTGTCTTAATATTGATAAGATGCTTTACGCCGACATTTTCACTTACCGAGTTACCGCCCCAAGAGCCGCAACCAAGTGTGAGTGACGGTGCAAGGTCGAAGTTATAAAGGTCACCGATACCACCGAAAGAAGAAGGTGTGTTAACAAGAACACGACAGGTTTTCATACGAGCTTCAAATTCAGCAAGCTTTTCTTTTTCGGTAAGTTCGTTAATATAGATTGAAGAAGTATGGCCATAACCACCGTCTGCAATAAGCTTTTCAGCTTTTGCGAGCGCGTCTTCAAAATTTTCACTCTTATACATTGCAAGTACAGGTGAAAGCTTTTCGTGTGCAAATTCTTCACTAAGGTCAACAGATTCAACTTCACCGATAAGAACCTTTGTATCTTCAGGGATTTTAACACCTGCAAGCGCTGCAATAGTTACAGGCTTTTGACCAACGATTTTTGCGTTAAGTGCGCCATTGATAATAATAGTTTTACGAACCTTATCAAGTTCATCTTTTTTAAGGAAGTAGCATCCTCTGTATTCAAATTCCTTGCGTACTTCTTTATATATTTTCTTATCAACAATTGTTGACTGCTCTGAAGCGCAAATCATACCGTTATCAAATGTTTTAGAATGGATGATTGAGTTAACAGCTTTAAGAATATCTGCGCTTTCATCAATGATTGCAGGTGTGTTACCGGCACCTACACCGAGTGCAGGCTTACCACTTGAATAAGCAGCCTTAACCATACCCGGACCGCCTGTTGCAAGAATAATATCTGCTTCTTTCATAAGTAGATTTGTCATATCAAGTGACGGAGCATCAATCCAAGAAATAATATTTTCAGGTGCGCCTGCTGCTACTGCTGCATCAAGAACGATTTTGGCTGCTGCTGCGGTAGATTTCTTTGCCCTTGGATGAGGTGAAATAATGATACCGTTTCTTGTTTTAAGAGAAATAAGGGTTTTGAAAATAGCTGTTGATGTTGGGTTTGTTGTAGGAATAACAGCACAAATAACACCGAGTGGTTCTGCAATACGCTTTGTTCCGTAAGCCTTATCTTCATCAATTACACCGCAGGTTTTTGTGTTTTTATACTTATTATAAATATACTCTGCTGCATAGTGGTTTTTGATAATCTTATCTTCAACTACGCCCATTCCTGTTTCCTCTACTGCCATTTTAGCAAGCGGAATTCTTGCCATATTTGCAGCCTTTGCAGCAGCGAGGAAAATTTTATCTACCTGTTCTTGAGTATAGGTAGAAAATTTACGCTGTGCTTCACGAACTCTTGCAAGCTCTTCTTCAAGCTTTTCAACGCTGTCAATAATTTCTTTTGCCATATTGATTACCTCCAAATATAATTTGAATCATGAATTAACTGTTTTGGTTGATATTGTTATTTTTTTAACAATATCATCATGGATATAATAAGCCATTATTTATTTTTTTTCAAGAGAAAATGCATAATTTTAGTGATTTTGATAAACCTGTTATTTTTTTAACAATATTTTTGTGCATAATTTTATGACTTTTTAACCGTTTGTTACATTTTTGACAATCTCGTTAAAACATATAACATTATCATTAAATACAACTAATTATTAAATTTAGCTTGCAATAAAAATGTAATATGTTATTATATTTATATTATATATTCAGCAAATAAAGAGGGTATAAAAATGACAGCGTGCAAAGTAAGCATAATCGTTCCGGTATATAACACATCAAAATATTTAAAAAACTGCATTGATTCACTTTTAGCGCAAACTTTAAATGAAATTGAAATAATTGCAGTAAATGACGGAAGCACTGATAAAAGCTTTGAAATACTTAAAGAGTATCAGGCACTGTATCCAAACAAAGTTTATGTTTACAACACAGAAAATATGGGTGTAAGCCACGCAAGAAACTTTGGTGTTACAAAATCAAGCGGGCAATATTTATGGTTTGTAGATTCTGACGACAGTGTAGAGCCTAATGCCTGTGAAGAATTATATAATAAAGCAACAAAAGATAATAATGATTTAGTACTTTTCAGCAGATACGATGTAAATGCCGAAACAAATGAAAAAATCGGCAACCGTACTTTCCATTATAATCAAAATTTCAAATTAAGCGAAAAGCCATATGAATTTTTAAAGCTTTCCCCTTTTCCTTGGAATAAATTTATTAAAAAAGAACTTTTTGATTCAGTTGAATTCCCGGATAAAATCAGGTTTGAAGATTTGCCTGTTTCATTCATCCTTGCAAGCAAAGCTAAATCTATCGGTGTAATAAATGACTTTTTCTATAATTACTCGGTTCAGGTCGGATTTTTAAGCAAATTCAACGACTCTACCTGCGACATTGCAAAAGCTATTGACTATTTGATTAAAAATCTCAAAGAGCGCGACTGCTTTGATTTATATAAAAACGAAGTTGAATATATTACGGTTCGCCATTTCTTTTACAGATTTGAGCAACTTTTAACGGTATACGGAGAAGAAAGTTTTGAATTAAAAGTTAAGCTTATTAACACATTATTTGACTATCTTGAAGAAAACTTTCCGAAATTCAGGCAAAACAAATATATTAAATATAATCTGCCTTACAGAATTTATAATCTTTTTGCCTTTTATTCATCAAGGGAAAAACTTTTGGACTTTGTGGCAAAATGCAAAGATATGAGTAAAGAAGAGCAAGACGAATATGTTGAAAACATAAAAGCGGAATACGAAAAAATTAAGGAATTCGAATTCAAAACCTTTGATAAAATTAAAGAAGAAACAAAAGCTGCTGACGAAAAATACTTCAAATTGAAAAAAGAATTATCACTTAAAGATGAAGTTTTATATATAACAGCGCAGGAACATTCACTTCCGTCTTCTATGCTTGCTATGATTAAATATATTAAAACCGAGAAAAACGATTACAAGCAAATCGTGGTGGCAAACAGCGAAAACAAGGCAGAATGTGAAGATAGATTAAAGCGTTACAACTTCAGCGATGTCACGGTAATCGGCAGTGATAACGAAGAATATATAAAAGCACTTTGCGAAGCAAAATACATTTTTTCCGACCGTGCGCTTGAATACTTTTTTGAAATTAAAGAAGGTCAAAAATACATCAATTTGCAAACCGATTGCATATCGGCAAAAATGGCAAAAAAAAGAGAAATGGAATATTTTGAATTTGCGACTGCACAAAAAAGCATTATCGCATCAAGTGCAAGCGTATATCTTAACGAAGTAAGCCAAAACTCTTTTGAAAAAGCATACAGGTGTGAAATGCTGCCTACAAGCACTGTAATTGCAGACAGCCCTGCGCTTGATATGGCAGGGGTTACAAGCTTTGCAACAGCTAATGATAAAATCAAGATTTTATTTACCCCGCAATTTAAGGCAACAAACGGTAAAAACTCTGCAACAGCATACAGAAAATTTATGGCTAACTTAATGATTATTGACAGTGAATTAAGCCAAAAATACGAACTTTATGTTAACCTTGATACTTATCCGTATAATGCCGATTTCACAGTATTTAACCATATCAAAAAAATGCCGGGCGAATATGACTTGTATGATTTTGCATCAAGCTGCGACTGTGTTATCACAGATTATCACACAATATTAAACGTGTTTAAAAACAAAGATTTAAAGCTTGCCCGCTTTATTCTTGATGCAAGCAGATTTATAAGTGATGAGGAACTCGGAGCAGACGATAACATTCCGACTTTTGAAACAGCGGTTGAACTTTGCGATTTCATCAGAAAGCTTAAAAAATCAAACCACACATTTTCAAAGCACGAAAATGCAAAAGAACTTTTTGAAAAAATCGAAAAAAACGGCATAAATAAAAAGCAAATTGAAGAAGAAATTTGCATTTACTATATGGGCGGAAACCTTACGGAAAACAGAGTTAAAACCTTCAAGCGAATAAGAAAAGAGCAAAGCTATAAAACATTTTACCTCAGCTTTGATGAAGAAAAGAACCCTAATTACAAAGCAGACGGTGAAGAATACCTTAAAGGTGTACGCCTTCTCCCTATGCGATTTGACAGTTTTGACAGCTTTGAAGAAAGCGACATTAAAGGCGCATATCTAAAAGCAAAACTCGGCTTAAACCCATCCAAAAAATTTGAAGCACTTTGTGAAAGCGAAAGAAGAAAATATTTCGGAAATATAAGGTTTGATGACGAGTATGTTTTATCCACCTCGGCAATTTCAAAAAATCTTCTTTTCATTGGTCTTTCTAAACATTTAAACTATGAATTTAATTGGTTTGATAAAAACAAGTATTCTTCTAAAAAACCATTTAAAACAAAGGTTAATTACATCTGTTCAAGGCTTGAAAACGGCGCAAGCGTTAAAATCAATGATGATATGAAAGATTTGAAATGCGTTAAAAAGCTGAATATTGAATAAAAAAAGGACACTTGCTTAATAAAGCGAGTGTCCTTTAATTATTACTTATTAGTCTGATGTGTAAGGGAGAAGAGCTAAATGTCTTGCTCTCTTAATAGCAGTAGTAAGCTCTCTCTGATGCTTTGCGCATGTACCTGTTACACGACGAGGAAGAATCTTTGATCTTTCTGATACAAATCTCTTAAGTCTTGCAACATCTTTGTAGTCGATTTCATCAACTTTTTCTACACAAAAAACGCAAACCTTCTTGCGACCCTTGCGTGGGCCACCGGCTCTGTTATATGCCATAATTAGTTTCCTCCTTTAAAATGGTAAGTCGTCGTCATCATCAACGATTTCTTCAAAATCTGAATTATCAGCTGTTGAGTAGCTTGGTGCAGGCTGAGAAAATGCAGGATTTGCACCCTGGCTTTCTGCCTTTGAGCCACAGAAAGAAACCTGATTTGCAACAACTTCTACGGATTTCCTCTTGTTTCCGTCACGGTCAGTGAAATTATTTGTTTGAATTGAACCTTCAACAGCAATCATTGAACCTTTGTGGAAATAACGAGAAACAAAATCAGCAGTTTGACGCCAAGCAACTACATCAATAAAGTCAGCCTGTCTTTCCTGTCCCTGTGACTGATAATTTCTGTCAACAGCCATTTGGAAACGGATAACCGAAAGACCGCTTGTTGTAGTTTTAAGCTCCGGTTCATAAGTTAATCTGCCCATAAGAACAACAGAATTGATCATTCAAATCCCTCCTATTATTCGCCTTTAGCTACGATTAAAGAACGAAGTACGCCGTCAGTAATGTTGATAACACGGTCAAGCTCCTGTGGGAATGCTTCATCACTTGTGAAGTCGATAACTACATAATAGCCATCGTTTTCATAGTTGATTGGATATGCAAGCTTGCGCTTACCCCATTCCTCAACATTGCCGAGAGTGCCATGCTTTGCGATGAGGTCAGTAAACTTCTGCTTTAATGCCTCAACTGCTTCTTCTCCATTTGCAAGAGAGTAAACCATTACGATTTCATAATTCCTTAATGCCATTCTTCAGCACCTCCTTTTGGTCTTTTGGCCTGCACATTTTGCACAGGCAAGGAATACTTTGTTTTCCAAAGCTGTGTTATTATATCAAAAATATATTTATATGTCAAGCATTATTTCAATATTACAGTTGCAAGCGACATAGGCTTGATTTCAAGTTTTTTAATATTGTTCATATTATTTTCGTCAAGCTTGTGCTCCTGTGTAGTTTCAACAATACGGCAGAAAGAAAATTTTCTGTCAAATTCAAGAACTCTTTTTGATTTGCTGAAATTAACTGCCACAACCGCATATTCTCCGCTTTCAAGTTTAAAAGCAAAAGCAGAAAATCCGCGCGTAGTATCAAAGCCAATATCAAGGCTTTCACTGCCGCTTGGTATATATTTTGAAAAATGTGCCATTGCATAATATCTCATTGCAATATAATAATCCGACCAATCATCCTTTGCAACAAGAAAACCGTCACTGTAACATTTACCGTCACGCACTGCGTTATCCCACTGGTTTGCACATACCCAAGCACTCCAACTGTCAACCCCGGTGTAAATCAAATCTTCACCGATAATGCGAGCCATCATAAGCGCAGACTCAATTGATTTTGTATCGTGCTTGCAGGGAAGTTCACACCATTCGCTCATATCAAAGCGCGGAGTTTTAATATTATTTTTTGCCCATTTGCCGAATTCAACTTTTTCATTCACATTTTTATCCGAGCCGTATGAATGATATGCAAACACATCAAGATACTTCATTATAAGTTTATTTGATGATAAAAGCTCATAATATTCTTTTGTAAAATCTTTTATATTTCCGCTTTCAGGGCCGTAAAGCTTAAGGCTTGAATTCCTTTTTTCAAGTTCCTTTGCAAATACCAAATAGCAGTCAAATACCTCTTTCGGTTCATAATGGCAACCTTCCTGCCAAACAGAAGCGCCGCCCCATTTCCACTGCGGTTCATTGATAGGGCTGATATATTTTACAGGGTAACCCTCGCTTATAAAATGCTCTGCAATATCAATAAAATACTTGGCAAATGCTTCATATTTGCTTTTATCAAGGTTTGAAAAATGCTCAGTAAATCCACCGCTTGTTTGGCCGGTTACCGTTTGGGTATAATGGGGTGAATTTGCAAAAAAGATAAGCGTATCAATATTGCCCAATGCCAAGCATTTTTTCATCATAGAAACAGCATATTTATCTTTTGAATAATCAAAAGTACCGTCGCCAAGCATAAAGCTTTCAACATATCGCCAGGGATTATCAATTCTCAAATTATTTTTTTCATATCCCCCGCCCACATTAAAGCGGTAAATATTCATTTTGAGGCCTGAATCACCGTAAAGAAGATTTGCAACATCGTCACGAATTTTTTCATCCTTGATTTGCGGTGACCACCAGCACGCAGAACCGCCGAAACCTTTAAGTGATTTAATTACCTTTGCATTTTTCAAATTGATTTTCATAGCACTAACCCTTTATCATTTGCTCAAGCTTTTCTATATCCCTGCTGAAACGACGCTGGCTTACAAGAACAACTACTTCATCGCCCTCTTTAATAACCGTATCTCCCTTTGGAGTGATTGATACACCGTCACGCTCAATGCTGACTATTACACAATGCTTACCCCAATCAACATCCATAATTTTTTTCTTTGCAACAGGACTGCCGACAGGAATAGTATACGTTTCAAGCACCTTTTCATCAGTTTCAAAGAATTTCGGCTTTTCGTGCTTTGAACTTACAATTCGTTCAAACAAAAATTCATAAAACGGTGTAACACCGATAAAGTTGGCAGTTGCATAACTGATTAAACTTACCACCGCAAGCGGCAAAATATTATTCATATTACCGGTAAGTTCAAATACAAGCACAATGCCCGTAATCGGACTTCTTACAATTGAAGCAAAAAGCCCTGCCATTCCGATAACTACAAATTCCTCCCACATTGCAGGAGTAATTGCATCAAAAGTATTCACACTGACTGTGCCGAAAACAGCACCCATATATGCACCCAAAATGCAAAGAGGATAAAGAGTACCGCCCGGCGCACCGCTTGCAAAGCAAACCGCACCGAATAAAAATTTAGTAGACAGCAAAACAACCAAATAAAGAAGCGAAGGATTTTCCTTTAATAGTATAACTTCCATACTGTGACCACCGCAAAGAATCTGCGGCATAATTAAGCCGACAACACCGCTAAACACGAATATAATAGGCATTTTGATATAATTAGGCGCTTTAATTTTCTTATACAAATCCTGAGCCTTGCCCATAACCACATTATAGGCCGAACCACAAAGGCCGAGAAAAACCCCCATTATAAGCAAAAGCCAATAATATTTAAGCGGAAAGTTTACGGTATCATAATTAAATACGGTATTTTGCCCGAAAAAGAGTTTTGATATATAATCGGCAGTAACAGCTGAAACAATACCCATACAAAGAAGACTTTTATCAAAAGTGTGATGTATTTCTTCAAGTACAAACATAGTACCTGCAAGGGGCGCATTAAACGCCGCTGCCATACCTGCACCGGCACCGCAGCTAATCATACGAAGCTCGGTTGTTTTATCAGCCTTTGTAAGCCTTGCAATACCTTTTGCCGCCATACCGCCGAGCTGAACGCTTGGGCCCTCCCTGCCAAGTGAAAGGCCCGAAAAAACAGAAGCCGTTCCGCCGATAAGTTTAACAAGAATTACTCGCCACCAGCTTGGGTTTATATGTCCCTTAATTTCACCGCTGACTTGGGGAATACCCGAACCGCCGCCCTGCGGCTCCCATTTGACAAGCATTGAAACAAAAAAGCCGATAAGTGCAAGGATAACAAACCAAACAGCAATTTTAACAAGGTTACCTTTTACATACGAAATTATTTTCATCAAATAATTTTCCGCAAGGGAAAGTAAAAATCTGTATAATACGGCAATAAGGCCGGACACAATGCCGACCTCAACACCTCGAACTAAAAGATAAAAACTTTCTTTTCTGCGGAATTCAATTTTTCTGTAAGTAGATTTATCTTTATTTCTCATAATTTTAATATTTCTTTAATTGGTCCTCGTTTACATTTTCAAGGAATTCATCGTAAGTTCCCATTCTGTCAATCACTCTGTTGCCCGAAATTTCAATAATTCTGTTTGCAACCGTCTGCACAAATTGATGGTCATGCGAAGTGAATAAAATAGTTTCAGGGTAACGGATAAGTCCGTCGTTAAGCGCAGTGATTGATTCAAGGTCAAGGTGGTTTGTAGGCTCATCAAGAATAAGTACATTTGCACCTGAAAGCATCATTTTGCAAAGCATACAGCGAACACGCTCGCCACCTGAAAGAACATTAGCCATTTTAAGAGCTTCTTCGCCGGAGAAAAGCATTCTGCCGAGCCAGCCCCTAATGTCAGCTTCAAGTGTGTATGTTGTGTATTGGCGAAGCCAGTCAACAAGAGTAAGTTCAACCCCGTCAAAATATTTGCTGTTATCACTCGGAAAATAGCTTTGTGAAGTAGTTACACCCCATTTAAAGCTGCCCTCATCAGGCTCTAATTCGCCCATAATGATTTTAAACAAAGTTGTTTTGGCAACAACATCAGAACCTACAAAAGCGACTTTTTCTCTTGGATGAATAACGAAAGATACATCGTCAAGCACCTTTCTGTCACCGATGGTTTTAGTTAAATGGTCAACTCTTAAAAGGTCGTTTCCGCATTCTCTGTCAGGCTTAAAATCAACATACGGAAAACGCCTGCTTGATACCGGCATATCAATCATTTCAAGTGCGTCAAGCTGCTTTTTACGGCTTGTTGCCTGCTTTGATTTAGCGGCATTTGCAGAGAAACGGGCAATAAATTCCTGAAGTTCTTTAATCTTTTGTTCATTCTTTTTATTTTGGTCTCTTGCCTGACGCTGACGCATTTGTGTATATTCATACCAGAAATCATAGTTACCTGTATAAAGCTGAATTTTACCAAAGTCAACATCACAAATATGAGTACAAACCTTATTTAAGAAATGACGGTCATGCGATACTACAATAACCGTATTTTCAAAATCCATAAGGAAGTTTTCAAGCCAGCGAATAGCCGAAAGGTCAAGGTGGTTTGTCGGCTCATCAAGAAGAAGAATATCAGGATTGCCAAAAAGTGCCTGTGCAAGAAGAACCTTAACTTTCATATCAGACGGAAGCTCTGCCATTTGCATATAGTGGTATTCATCGGGAACTCCTAATTTATTAAGCATAAACGCAGCGTCGCTTTCAGCGTTCCAACCGTCCATATCGGCAAATTCAGCTTCAAGCTCACCTGCTTTAATACCGTCCTCTTCAGAAAAATCCTCTTTCATATAAAGGGCGTCTTTTTCTTCCATTACTTCAATAAGGCGCGGATTACCCATAAGAACTGTTCTGATTACTTCATATTCATCATAAGCAAAGTGGTCTTGCTTTAAAACAGAAAGCCTTTCACCCGGAGTAATAAAAACTTCGCCTTTTTGCGGGTCAAGCTCACCTGAAAGAACTTTTAAAAAAGTAGATTTGCCGGCACCGTTAGCACCGATAATACCGTAGCAGTTACCGGCTGAAAAAGTAACATTTACTCTTTCAAATAATACACGACCGCCGAATTGAACGGTAACATTGTTTGCCTGAATCATTATTTTTCCTCCAAAATACAACAAGATATTAGATACTTAAATTTTCACGGATATATAATACTACATTAGTTTATCAAATACAAGTATTATTTATTTTAAGTTGATTTTATAAAAGAATTAAAGTATAATATATTGTAATTTAAAATAAGGGGTATAAAAATATGGATATAAAAATTTCACCTTCAATGCTTGCCAGCGATTTTGCAAACCTTGAAAGCGAACTGAAAAAATGTGAAACAGGCGGTGCGGATTTAATTCACCTTGATGTAATGGACGGGCATTTTGTGCCTAACATTTCAATCGGAATACCTGTAATTGCAGCGATGAAAAAAGTTTGCAAAGTTCCTTTTGATGTGCATTTAATGATAAGCGACCCATATTTTTACATTGTTGATTTTATAAAAGCCGGTGCAGACATAATCACATTTCATATTGAATGTGACAGTGATATTGACAAAACCATTGATAAAATCACGGCAGGCGGCTGCAAAGCTTCGCTTGCAGTTAAGCCAAACACCGATATTGAAGCTGTTTACCCATATCTTGACAAACTTTCAATGGTGCTTGTTATGACGGTTGAACCGGGATTCGGCGGGCAAAGCTTTATGGAAAGCACTATGCCTAAAATTGAAAAACTGCGTGCAAAATGCCCCAAACTTGATATTCAGGTTGACGGGGGCATAAATCCTGATACTGTAAAAATTGCAGGAAGAGCCGGTGCAAATGTAATGGTTGCAGGCTCGGCAGTATTTAACAGTGAAAATCCAAAAGAAACCATAAAACTTCTTAAACAAAATGCAAAAGCATAAAACGGCGTGATATAATTTATGAAAAAAAAGCGTTTTTATAATAACAAAAAGCGAAATATAAAATGGACGGAAAAGCAGACGGGCCGAAAAATCAGTTTTGCAGATAAATATATTGAAGCAGGCAGTGGCAGTGACAAATTTGATGCCAAGCGTCCAAAACAAAAGAAAAAAAGAATAACAAAGGAAAAATCAGCAAGGCTGTTTAAAAATATCACTGTGATTATAGCCTGCTTTCTTATAATAAGCGTGGGTTACAGTGCAATGGACCTTTACATTGACCGAAACGCAATGCCGCAAACACAGGAAAGCACAGGTGAAAGTGCAAGCTTCAGCGATGTAAACCTTATGCTTAAAGCTATGGCTGTTGAATCTATTTCGCTTGATGATTCAGTTATGCTTGATTCTGCAATTAAAAGTGCGGAGGATGAAGGTTATTCATCAATCACTTTTGACCTTAAGCGTGATGACGGAACAATCGGCTACAACAGTAATTTAGCAACCATAAAAGCTTACGGTGCAATATCATCACCTGCAAATCAGCTTGAAAAATCAATAGCGAAACTAAATCAGGCTGATATTATACCTATCGGCAAAATTTCTTGCTACAAAGATAATATTGTAGCACTTTCAGACCTTGACACCGCCATAAAAAGCGGAAAAAGCGTTTACAGGGATTCTGACGGAAATGCGTATTTAGACCCAAATAATGATACAACATATAACTATATCAAAAGCATAGTTGAAGAAGCAAAGGCAATGGGTGTAACAGTATTTTTGCTTGACAACACTACCTTGCCAAGCGAAATTGAGGGTGAGTACAATGACGGTTTTGAAAAACTTACAAAAATGCTGTATGCACAATTTGGCGAAGATATAAAGTTTATTGAAGCTGTGGATGTAACAATAAATGATTACAACATTTCAAACGAAGATGTAACCGATGAAAATGGTGACACTGTTTACAACACCACATCTTCATCATCCGACAGTGAGGAATTCACTACCGGCTACGGCGATTCAAGCGAAATTGACGGTGAAGAAACATCTGCTACCAAAAAGCGTGAGCCGCTTACCGATGAAGACGGTGACATTATTTACGGTAATGACGGGCAGCCTGTTTACCCTACCGAGCAGGGCGAAACCACAAAAGAAAGAGTGCCTCTCACCGATGAAGACGGTGACTTTGTTTACGGTAACGACGGTTTGCCTGTTTACAGCACAGAAGAAAGCTCAACAAGTCAGCTTACCACACAGAGCAGCAATTCACTTGAAAAGCAGATTGAAAATAAAATAAGCGAAAAATCATCAAACAATAAAATGTATTACATTTCAACAAACAATGCAGAAAAAGTCAAAAAAATACTTGACAATAAAAAAATTACAAACTATATTATCAAAAGCATCAACTGATGCCAACAAGGTGATATTATGAAAAAAGCACTTTGCAAGGTTAGTATTATACCGCTGATTATCTGCTTAATATTCAGCGTTTATCAATCTACTGCATTTGCAAAATCAAATGATACAAGCATTAAAGATGTAAAAATAAGCTGTGGGGTTCTTGACCCTGAATTTAACAGCGAAAAAACTAAATACACGCTTTATATTCCGAGTGATTTAACGCAAATTATTATTACACCTACTGCAAACAGCAAAAATGCTACTGCAAATAAAATTAACCTTACGCTCAGTGAAATGCAAGAGCCGTCAATTTCAATAACTTGCAAAGCCGAAAATGGCGACACACAAAAATACACATTTAAAATAAAAAGAATTGATAAAACAGTAAGTGAAATAGAAGAAGAGATCGGCAAAAACGGCTATGCTGTTTATATTAACAAATCAAAGTTTTATCAGCAAACAGATTTTCTCATCTGCCTTGGCACAGTTTTAACAGGAATAATAATTTTAACACTGCTTTACCTGTTTTTCAGAAAGAAGCTTATTAAGCCATATGATGAAAGCGAAGAGCAGTTTTACCTTGCAGATTGAAAATAAAATTTAGGGAAAGCGAGATGATAATATGGAACTCGAAGAATTAACAAACGAGCAAATTGCCGAGAATATCTCCGAACTTTGCAAAAATAAGAATTACCATAAAATCAAGGATATTCTTATTGAAATTAACCCTACCGATGTGGCTGCCATATTTGAAGAATTGCCAACTGAGCAAAGACTGTTATTATTCAGACTTTTACCAAAAGAGGAAGCGGCAGAAACCTTTGTAGAGCTTAACGGTGACACCCAGGAAGCGCTCATTACAGCATTTTCCGATACAGAGCTTAAGGAAGTTATTGATGAGCTTTACCTTGATGATACCGTTGATATTATTGAGGAAATGCCGGCAACGGTAGTAAAAAGAATTCTTAAAAACACAGACACGCAAACCCGAAAATCTATCAACACACTTTTAAAATATCCTGAAGACAGTGCCGGTTCAATTATGACACCGGAATTTGTCGATTTGAAAAAGGACAGTACAGTTGAAGATGCGTTTAAAAGAATCAGGCGAACAGGTGTTGACAAAGAAACTATCTACACCTGCTATGTTACCGATGCATCCAGGCACCTTATCGGTGTTACAACGGTAAAGGAACTTCTTTTACACAATTATGATGATAAGATTGAAGACTTTATGGAAACAAACATCATCTTCGTAAACACGCACGATGATAAGGAAATCGCCGCAAATTACTTTGATAAGTATAATTTCCTTGCTCTTCCCGTAGTTGATATGGAAGAAAGGCTTGTAGGTATCATCACATTCGATGATGCTATTGATGTATTGCAGGAAGAAAACACCGAAGACATCCATAAAATGAACGCTATGGTGCGTACAACCGAAAAGCCTTATTTAAAAATCGGAATAATTGATACTTTCAAATCAAGAATCCCTTGGCTTTTACTTTTGATGATAAGTGCAACCTTTACCGGAATGATTATTACATCATTTGAAGAAAAGCTTGCCGCTATGATTGTTCTTACCGCATTTATTCCGATGCTTATGGATACCGGAGGTAATTCCGGCGGCCAGGCAAGCGCAACAATTATTCGTGCGCTTTCGCTTAATGAAATTGACCTAAACGATATATTTAAAGTTATTTGGAAAGAAATAAGAGTAGGTGTTGCTTGCGGTTTAACACTTGCTATTGTAAACTTCTTCAAAATTTTGCTTATTGATAAAATGTTGCTTGGCACTAAAGGCATTACCTTTAAGGTTGACCTTGTAATAAGCTTAACATTATTTATCGAAATTATATTTGCAAAAATAGTCGGCTGCACATTGCCGATATTTGCAAAGAAACTTAAATTTGACCCTGCGGTTATGTCGTCACCTTTTATTACAACAATAGTTGATGCACTTTCGCTGCTTATCTATTTTGGATTATCAACAGCAATACTTCATATATAACAAAAACTCCCGATGATAAATCATCGGGAGTTCAGCGTGTAGAAAAAGTCAAATTATAAATTTCTACACGCTGGTAGACTTTGAGAAAGTGAGATAAATTTCGTATTTTGCGAGCGGGAGCTGTACGAGGGTACTGCCCCCGAGCAAAAGGCAAAAAGCGCCAAAAATGGCTTGGACTCGATGTCCAAGCTATTTTTCAATCCCTCCGAGTGCAACAAGTTGCACCCACCGTCTCACCTGTCGGTTCGGTCGGTGCTTCTGCACTTTGTGCAGAGGTCTCCACCGGAGACCCGCACCCTTTGCAAGGGAGGCAAAAAGGTTTATTTAATTTCGACGAGGCGCGCTTTAGCCACTTTATCGACAGTCTAAACTCCCGATGATAAATCATCGGGAGTTTTTATACTTATTTAGCTAAAAATTCTTTAACTTCATCTATTTTCGCAATTCCTTGCTCATAGCCAAGATTATAAATATGCTTAATTTTCATAGGTTCGCTGTCAAGTGTATGAAAATCAAGCGAGGAACGGGGAGCTATAACAAGTATATTGCCTGCCTTTTCCTCTTCAAAAACAAATTTCCTTTGCCTGTTATACATTTCATGCCTTCTAATAACAGCTTCGGCTGTGAGTGGATATTTATGAAGTACCTTTTTAACTGCCTTTTCGTGACCTATCGGCTTTTTTGTAAAATGTCTGTCTTGTGTGAGTATAACAACACATTTTTCACATCCGTCATCATAAGCCCTTTGAAGCGGAATAGAATCTACCACACCGCCGTCACAATAATAATCTTTACCGATTAAAACCGGCTTTGAAACAAGCGGGAGCGCACAAGATGCGTGAATTTCATCACATCCGTCACGAAATTCAGTCGGATAAAAATATTCCGCTCTGCCTGTTGCCGCATTAGTTGCCACAACACAAAATTTACTGCCGCTTTTTTCAAATTCATCGTAATTAAGTGGAAACATTTGATATGAAAGTTCGCCGAATATCCATTTGGTATTTAAAAATTCACCGTTTTCAAATACAGATTTAACGCCCATATATCTTTTATCGTGAGCATAATCAACCATAATATCTCTCATACGGTATAAATTCTTCGCAATAAATGATACACCGTTACAGCTGCCTGCTGAAACGCCGATTACATAAGGAAAAGTGATACCGTTTTCCATAAAAGCATCTAACACGCCGCTTTCATAAGCGCAACGCAAGCCACCGCCTTCGAGTACCAAACCTGCACTGTACATATATTTTCCTCCGATTCAAATAAACATAAAAAAATTGACGACCTTAGTATAACCAAAGTCGTCAAGCTAATAATTATTACTCAGCTTTCTTCTTTGCAGGAGCTTTTTTTGCTGCTTTTTTAGGAGCTGATTTCTTAGCAGGAGCTTTCTTCTCTTCCTTTGGTGCTTCCTCTGGTTCTTCTGCTTTAGCTTCAACAATCTCGATTTCATTGTCACATTCAAAGAAATCATTGTCATCAAAATACTCAGGCTCCTTATGAGCTGTAAGCTTTTGAATAACAACATAAATACCGGCAATTACACCTACAATAGCAACAATCGCGCTAACAACCTTTAAAAACTTTTTGAAATTCATAATTTTGAACCCCTTTCAAATAACTATAACTATTATAAATTCAATTTTATATAAAGTCAAGTAATTTTACAATATTGAACATTTGCACATAAAAAAGACTTTTTTCGCCACTTTGAATACCAAAAATCAATTATACATACTTTAAAACATCTATAATATCATCAATGACAGGCACATCTTCTCTTAAATCTCTGCCTTTAAACCAACCCCAATTCATACGAATTGCCTTCATTCCTGCATCAAGCGCACCCTGAATATCATTTATCGGGTGGTCGCCCACATATGTACATTCATTTGCAGGTAAGCCAAGCTTGTCTGCTGTATATTCAAATAATTTAGGGTTTGGCTTATGTATTCCCACATCGCCGCTTACAACGGTAATGTCGCAATATTTCCTCAATCCGCTTTCATCAAGCTTATGATTTTGCAAATATGACGGTCCGTTTGTTATTATGCCGACAATATATCCGCGATTTTTAAGTTCCTTTAAAAGCGGCACCGTATGCTCAAATATCACGCAGCAATCACCGAAGCGGTAATCATAATGCTTTGCAAGCTCTTTATTTGACGGTGCATTTTCCCAATGCCACATTTTTATAAGATTTGCATACCATTCTTCCCTGTCAACATAGCCGCCATTGCCGGTAATGCGCATATCCTCTTTTCTTTTTTCACGCTCTTTTTGTGGCAAACCGGGGCAAAATTCGTCAAAAAATAAATCCATATATTTTTCAAATGCCTCTGTTCTGTCCTGAAGAGTTTCATCAAAATCAAATAATACTGCTTTTGTCATACTTCAACTGCTTTTTAAGTTCATCAACTGATGAAAATTCCTTTTCTTCCCTCAAATATCTGACAAGTTCAATACGAATATTTTCATTATACAAATCACCGGAAAAATCAAAAATATGTGTTTCCGACAGCGGAGATGTAAGGCGCCAAGTAGGCCTTATCCCGATATTTGTAAAAGATTTATATTCCTTGTCATTTACAAAAGTGCGGCTTTCATACACACCGTATTTTGGCACAACAAGCCCGCTCGGCAAATGCTGATTAAGAGTAGGGAAACCTATTGTTCTTCCCCTCATATCACCTGAAACAACTTTTGATTCAAATGTAAAATTATAACCGAGCATATCATTTGCCTGCTCTATTTTACCGTCACTGACGCATTTTCTTATTCTTGTTGAAGAAATCGGCTCACCGTCAAAATCCAAATGTTCAAGTATTCTTACCCAAACATCCTTTTTTTCAAGATAATTTCTCATATCAAAAGCCGACCAAGACGCATTTTTGCCGAATCTGAAGTTAAAGCCGCATAAAACCGTTTGCGCCCTGAATCTGTCAAGTAAAATTTTATTTATAAAGTCTTCGCCGTCCATATGCTTAATCTGTTCAAAATCCGCAAACACGCAGTTTGGATAACGCTTTTTAAACAGACTTTTTTGCAAAAGCGAAAATTTGTTATTAACACAGTAAATCACGGTGTTTTCAGCACCGGTAATTACTGTGTTGTGAGCTTTGTGCATTCCGTCAAAATCACCTAATGCAACAGCTCGCCTTGTAACAATGTCATTATTTTTCATACCATTTTAATCACGCTTAACAAGCAATCTTTCAACGGAAAGTTCGCCTTTTTGCGTATCGCATTTTCCAAGTCCGAGAAATCCAATATCACCGGAATATACAGTATAAACCTTGTTTTCAAGCTTTTTTTTGATTCTGTTAATATCAAGTGCGCCGCCGTTTTGAAATCTTTTTGCCTGAGCAGGTGATACATAAACGCTTTCAAAAGATGAAAACATTTTTTCAATGTTTATCAAAACATCTTCAAATCCTTTGCCGCTGTTTCGCCTTTCCTGCATTTCACCAAGCGTGGCACAATCATCAAGTGTGAATCCCATTGCGAGTGTACGCTCAAGCGCAGTCATTACTGCCCCGGTACCAAGCTTTTTGCCTAAATCATCAATCAGACTTCTTATATATGTACCTTTCGAACACACAACATCAATTGTATAAACATTTTCTTTTTCATTTGAAAGTTCTTTGCAAAGCGAAAGTGACTTGATTTCAACTTTTCTTGCCTGCCTTTCAACTTCAATGCCCCGGCGTGCCAGGTCATAAAGTCTCTGACCGTCAACACTGACTGCTGAATACATAGGCGGAACCTGCTCGATTTCACCTTTAAAATCATCAAGTGCCGCCTCTACATCGGCTAATGAAACATTTACTTCATATTCACCCGTCACATTGCCGGTAATATCAAGCGTATCTGTTGTTTTGCCAAGCATAAATTCGGCACGGTAGCCTTTATCACTGTCGGGTAAATAGTTTAAAAATCTTGTTGCACCGCCAAGCATAATGGGCAAAACACCTGTTGCCATTGGGTCAAGCGTGCCTGTGTGCCCGGCTTTTTTTTCGCGAGTTATTCCCCTGATTTTTGCAACTACACCGAAAGAAGTAATATCTTTATCTTTGTTTATACATATTATACCCGTCATTCGAGTATCTCCCTGCATTTATCAACAAGCAAGCGCCTTGCTTCTTTAACATCGCAATCGAATCGACAGCCTGCCGCCTGTGCGTGACCGCCGCCGCCAAAGCATTTTGCAAGTTCTGCCGCATTTACACTTTCAAATGTACGAATAGAAGCCTTGCAGGTTCCGTCAGGCTTTTCCTGAATTGTAATGCCGATTTCAACGCCTTCGATTTGGCGGGTTAAAGGTGCTAAGCCCTCTGTTTCCTGTGCATTTGAACCTGTAAGCTGAAACATCTCCTGTGTAACGGTAATAACCGCAACTCTCTCGTGTTCATAAAAGCGCATTGACTCAATAGCAAGCCTTTCAAGCCTTGCATATGTTTTAGTCTTTGTTTCAAACATAATGCGGTTTATTCTTCCGTTATCGGCACCGGCTTCAATAAGGTCGGCGGCAACACGGTAAGTTTGCGCAGTTGTTGAATCATAGCGAAAACATCCTGTATCGGTAGTAAGGCCGGTATAAAGGCAATCTGCAATTTTTTTATCAACTTCAATACCGAGGGCAAGTACCACATCATACATAATTTGGCACGCCGCCGGAACATCCTCAAGAAGCAATAAATCGGCATATTCCGTGTTGGTTGAATGGTGGTCAATGCACATATCAACCTTATATTGCTCCTCAAGTCCGCCTAACAGATTAACTGTTGCCACATCAACAGCAACAATATAATCAGGTTTGAATTTTATTTCGACAATATCGTCAAAAAGATAATTGTACTTTTTAGGAATATTATCTGCATTTATAACAGAGCAGATTTTTCCTATTTTCATAAGTGCGCGACACAATGCATATCCGCAGCCGAGTGTATCCCCGTCAGGATTTGCATGAGTAAGAATAAGAATATTATCCTTTTCCTTAAGTGTATTCGCACATTCATTTACACTAATCTTCATGAGTTATTTCCTTAATTTTTTCAAAAAGGTCCATTCCTTTTTCAATTGAATCATCTGCAATAAATTTAAGTTCAGGGCTTTTTCTTAAATGAAGCCTTGTACCAAGCTGTTTCCTGATATATCCCTGCGCGCTTTCAAGCCCTTTAACCGACTTTTTAGCCGATTCAATTCCGTCAATTGCACTGATATATACCTTTGCATAGCTTAAATCCCCGCTGACATCAACTTTTACCACAGTGAGCATATCGCTGATTCTCGGATCTTTAAGTTCACGCATAATCGAAACTATTTCTCTTTTAATATCTTCACTTATTCTGTCAATATGAAATCCTGCCATAATCAGTCCCTATATTCCTCTACTACATATGCCTGAAGAATATCGCCTGCCTGAATATCATCCCATCCGTCAAGGCTGATACCGCATTCATAACCTGATGATACTTCCTTAACCTCATCTTTAAATCTCTTAAGGTTAGCAAGCTTAACATCGGCAATTTGCTTACCGTTTCTGATAACTCTTACCTTACCGTCACGCTTAATAGTACCGCTTGTAACAAGCGAGCCTGCAATAGTACCGGCAGATGAAATTTTATAAACTTCTCTTACTTCAACTTCACCTGTATCAACATCACGATACTTAGGAGCTCTCATTCCGCGCATAGCTCTTTCAATATCTTCAATAGCATCATAAATAATATCATATTGTTTAATTTCAATTCCGTCACGCTTTGCATTATCAGCTGCAATTTGGTCAACACCGGTGTTGAATGCAACGATAATTGCTTTTGACGCTTCTGCAAGCATAACATCGCTTTCGCTTACAGCGCCGACTGCACCGTGAACAATTTTTACATTTACTTCATCATTTTCAATTTTAAGAAGTGACTGCTTAACAGCCTCAACCGAACCTTGAACATCAGCTTTAACAATGATGTTAAGCTCTTTCATTTCTCCCTCTGAAATAGTATCGAAGAGAGTATCAAGTGTAACTTTCTGGAATAGCTTGAATTCTTCTTCCTTAGCCTGTGCCTTTCTCTGCTCAACAAGTGCCCTTGCAAGCTTTTCATCAGATACGGCATTAAATTCATCACCGCTCATAGGGGCTGAATCAAGGCCCATAATTTCAACAGGAACAGACGGACCTGCTTTTTCAATCGGCTTGCCGTGATAATCTGTCATAGCACGGATTTTACCTACTGCCGTACCTGCTACAAGAATATCACCTGCATTAAGCGTACCGTTTTGAACAAGAAGTGTTGCAACCGGGCCGCGGCCTTTATCAAGCTTTGCTTCAATTACTACACCTTTTGCCTGCCTGTCAGGATTTGCCTTAAGCTCTGCCATTTCAGCAACAAGAAGAATTGTTTCAAGAAGCTTATCAATACCCATTTTGGTTTTAGCCGAAACAGGAACACAGATAACATCGCCGCCCCATTCTTCAGGAACAAGCTCATGCTCTGTAAGCTGCTGCATAACTTTATCAGGGTTTGCGCCCTCTTTATCCATCTTGTTAATAGCAACAATAATTTCAACACCTGCTGCTTTAGCGTGGTTTATAGCTTCAACTGTTTGCGGCATAATACCGTCATCTGCTGCTACAACCAAAACAGCAATATCAGTTGCCATTGCACCCCTTGCACGCATAGCTGTGAAAGCGGCGTGGCCCGGTGTATCAAGGAAAGTAATCTTCTGCCCGTTTACATCAACCTGATATGCACCGATTGCCTGAGTAATACCGCCGGCCTCGGTTGAAGTTACTTCTGTATGACGAATAGCATCAAGTATAGATGTTTTACCGTGGTCAACATGGCCCATTACGCAAACAACAGGAGGTCTTGTTACTGCATTTTCATCATCTTCAACCTCTTCTTCAATAATTTGCTCTTCAATGGTGACTACAACCTCTTTTTCAACCTTTGCACCAAGCTCTGTTGCTACAATTTCTGCTGTGTCATAATCAATAACTTCATTAACTGTTGCCATAACACCGAGTGACATAAGCTTTTTAATAACTTCTGTTGCAGTCATACGAAGAAGCTTTGCAAGGTCACCTACTGTAATTTCTTCAGGAACAGTAATTTTAATTTGTTGTTTCTTTCTCTGCTCTGCAATACGGGCAAGGCGCTGTGCTTCTGTTTCTTTCTTTGATTTAGCACGCATACCCTGTGGCTTTTTCTTTCTGTACTGCTTTGACTTCTGATTAAGCTTTTGCTTTTTCTGATAGTCATTCATATTATTGGCAGGAGCTATATCTTCATACTTTTGATTGTATTTTTCAAGGTCAACATTGTTTACACGGGTATCAACATGCCTTGTTTCGCCCTTTGTTCTTGCCTGTGGAACTTGGTTGGCTTTTTTCTTTGCCTTTTCCTCTGCCCTTTTTGCTGCCTGCTCTGCCATTTGAAGAATGGCAGCCTGGTTTTTATGCTTTTTATTTTCTTCTTTATCGTCCTTCTTTTCTTTAGAAGCGGCATTTTTCTTTTCGACAGGCTTTTTCTTTTCTGCCTTTTTTGCGGAGTTAAAATAATCATTAAGGCTTTCAACACTGTTATCTTCAGTAAGCTTATCAAATAAAATGTTAAGCTCATTTTCCTCTAAAACGGTGTTTGCCTTTTTTGCCGGACCTTCGCAATATTCACTGAGAATATTTATAATATCCTTGTTATTTTTGCCGAAATCCTTTGCTATATCGGAAACTTTGTATTTAATAACCATTGGCATTTCCTCCTGTGTTAGTTTATATGTTAGTATACTTTTACTGATTGAGAAGCGAAATTATTTTTTTAGCAAAATTTTCATCATTAACCGTCATACATCCGGCTTTGTACCCCACACCAAAATATATTTCATCAATAGTAATATCTGTTTTGATAACCTTTACTTTAAAATGATGAAGTTCAATTGTTTTTTCAAATTCTGCTACAAGCCTTGGGGATACATCACTGCAAAAAATCAGCAATTTCGCCTTGTGCCCAAACAGTGCGTGCTGCGCCATATCATGCCCCATTGAAAGCTTGCCTGCACGCCTTGCAAGCCCGAGCATTGAAATAACCTTTTGATTAGGCATTTTCTATTTCTTCTTCCATTTTATTATATACTTCATCGTCTATCTGCATTGAAAAAGCTCTTTCAAAAGCTCTTTTTTTTCTTGCTTTTTTCAGACATTCAGCATTTTTACATACATATGCACCCCTGCCGGCTTTTTTGCCTGTAAGGTCAAGCGAAACTTCACCCTCCGGGCTTTTCACCACCCTTACAAGTTCGCGCTTATCAAACATTTCGCCACAGCCTGTGCACATACGCATCGGTATTTTTTTAGTTTTCATATTTACTACGCCTTTCTTTCAAAATGCGAGGTAATTATTCTTCTGTTTCGTTTTCGTCTGCTTCAGGCTCTTCATTAGTGAAAAATCCCGATTCAGGCTTAATATCAATTTTCCAGCCTGTAAGCCTTGCAGCAAGGCGAACATTTTGACCTTTGTTGCCGATAGCAAGTGAAAGCTGATCATCAGGAACTGTTGCACGGCAGCTCTTTGCATCTTCATCAAGAATTTCAACTTCGCAAACTTCTGATGGTGCAAGTGCGGCACTTACATACTGTGCAGGGTCTTCGCTGAACTTAACAATATCAATCTTTTCACCGCCGAGAACTTCTACAATGTTGGAAACTCTCTGACCTCTCGGGCCTATGCAAGCGCCTACCGGGTCAACATCCTCATCTGTTGAATAAACAGCAATCTTGGTTCTTGAACCTGCTTCGCGGGAAACTGATTTAATTTCAATAGTTCCGTCATAAATTTCAGGAACTTCCTGCTCAAATAAACGGCGAACCATACCCGGATGTGTGCGTGAAATCATAATGCGAGGGCCTTTGCCCATTTCTTTGACATCAACAACAAATACTTTGATGTTTTCGCCTACTGTGAAATGCTCACCCGGAACCTGCTCTGTTTTAGGAAGAACTGCTGAATTCTTACCCATATCAAGAGTAACATTTCCTGTTTCAGGGTCAATTCTGTCTACCTTTGCTGTAACAAGCTCCTGATTTTTAGATTTGAATTCTTCAATCATCTGTCCTCTTTCAGCTTCGCGGATACCCTGGCGGATAACATGCTTTGCTGTTTGAGCTACAATTCTGCCGAAATTTTTTGTTTTAAGCGGAATATCAATTGTACCGCCGACTTTAGCACTCTTTCTTAATACCTGTGCCTGCTCAAGTGTAAGGTCTGTATCTTCATCTTCAATTTCATCAACTACATTTTTTCTTACATAAACCTTGATTTTTTGCTTATCAGGGTCAATGTCACAATGAACAATATCCTTACCGTTATAATCGTGCTTTGCAGCAACAATAATTGCGGCTGAAATTTTTTCATAAAGATATTCGGCAGGAATACCTTTTTCAGCTTCAATTGCTTTTACTGCGTCAAAAAATTCTTTACTCATTTTCCTATCATCCTTTCGATTAGTTCATTTCTTTTTCAAAATCTTTAATATCAAAGTCATCAAGTTTTACATATGATGTATCTTTTTTATTTACCTTAAGTTCCTCGCCGTCTGCAAGTGAAAGTGTGATCTCACCGCCGTTGTAAGAAACAAGCTTACCGGCATAGTCCCTCACATTATTTACAGGGCGGATAAGGCGAACCATAACATCAGCACCGATATACTTTTCAAAATGCTTATCAGCTGTAAGCTCCCTTTCTACCCCGGGTGAGCTGACTTCAAGAGTATAGCTTTGTGAAATCGGGTCTGCTTCATCAAGCGGCTTTGTAACAGCGTGGGTTAAATCAACACAGTCATCAATTGAAATTCCGCCCTCTTTATCAATAAAAATACGAAGATACCAATCCGTACCCTCTTTTGCAAAGCGGACATCCCAAATATCAAGGCCGAGTTCTTCTGCGTAAGGGGTAATAATTTCTGTTACCCTAGATACAGTATTTCCTTTTCCTGCCAAGAAAAAACCTCCTTACAATAATAAGAGAGCGGGCCTCTTAGGTCCACTCTCATGAGAATCAATAAACTTACTGTGTATATAATAACATATTATAATAAAAAGTCAAGTGTTTTTTTTACAGTCAAAAAATACGATATAAAAAACACTTTTGCTTTACTTTTCAATCATTTTTGCTACTATTACAGACATATCATCACGGTGCTTTTCATCGCTGTTTTCGAGCGCAAGGCGCAAAATCGCTTTTGCTTTTTCATTTGGGTCAAACGATGTTTCAAGCTTCAAAAATTCTTCAAGCCAATCATCACCCACATCCGTTATTCCGTCACTCATCATAATTATTTCATCATCGGTATTCAGCAGCGTAGTTCTTTTGGCAAATTCCACACCGCGCAAAATTCCTGCCGGCATAGAAGTAAGCTCGCACTTTGTCAAACTGTTTTCTTTTACAACATACGATTTCGGCGCACCCGCTTTATAAAACTCACATTTGCCGCTGAATAAATCCACCCTTATACAATCAAGCGTTGCCAAACTTTCCTCGTGGCTTTTTACAAGAAGCGCACTGTTTACAACTTTGAGTGATGAATCAAATCCAAACCCGGCTGACAGAAGCTTTGATAACAGGCCTGCACCCATTGCTCCGTCTAAAGCAGCTCGGCTTCCCTTGCCCATTCCGTCGCTTATTATAAAAATCATATGTCCTCTTGAATCGTTAATTGTTTTAATCGTATCACCGCACAGGTTTCCCTCTGCCGAATATTGAGCAAATCCGATACTCATTTTAAAATTAGGCTTTTCCATAAACGAAAGCATAGTTCCGGCTGAACTCACATTTATTTTTCCACGCTCAAATTCACGCTTGCAAATTTTGCTTATTTCATTTGTAAGGCGTAAATTATCAAGCCCCTTGGTATCATTGGGAGCAAGAATTTCAATTCGCATTCTGTCATATTTATCAATAATTGCAGATATATTTTCAGGAAAAATATCGTATTCGCCAAGCATTCTTCTTATTCTGCCTGCCGACTTAAAATCAAAGCTTTCAGCCTCATCAAACTCAAATGCCAAATCTGCGAGCATATCGGAAATAGAAAAAAATTGGTCTGACGCAACCATTCTGATTTCACTTTCATTAGGGTCAACCGGCGAAAGCGAATTGATTTTTTCACGCACATCTCTGACGCTTTCGCTTACTTGCGCAAGCGCACTTGATGCAAAGCGCAATCTTACCACAAGGCTCTGCCTTAAACTTCCTTCGGGTGCAATATCCGCTCCGCTTTCCCACAAATCAGATAATTTCAATGTCAGTTTTTCCGGAAGTATGCATAAAATAACCCCTGCAATAACACTTTCAAGCACTGTGCAAAATGAAAAAGCCCCCAAATTTGCGGCTATGGCAAAAAATGACATTGAAAGTGCAAAACTTACAGCGATAGCAAGGCTTGAAAAAGAAGTAAACAGACTGCATAAAAGTGACGAAAAAGCATATGCACCAAGCAAAAAAAGTCCGTTTTCTTTAGTAATACCGAGTGCAAAACCCAGGCAAAGAGATACAATTAAACCAAAACGCTGACTGCCGAAACGAACAGTGGTTAAAATCAGCAAAGCGGCAATTATTCGTGCAAACGAAACACCTTTAATTTCAATAAAAGAAAGGCCGGAAAGCACAATAGAAGCCGACACCAAAATACAGGTTAGGTCAGTAACGGGCAAAGCTTTTAATTTAAGCCTTTTTAAACTGCAATTAACAGCACGGTTAAAGAAAAATGCACTGCCCAAAGCAAGCACCGATTCGCCGAAAGTCAACGCATATTCGCCGAGCGTTGCCCCGGCTTTAACATTCATAACTAATCCGGTTGAAAATACAGAAAGCCCGGCGATAAGCATTGAAATATATGTATCTCTTTTAACCTTAAAAAATATCAATGCAAAAGTGCCGAGCGTGCATATAACTACTGCGCTTACATACCTGATTGCATTTTCAGGCGAGCAAAATACAATATATCCGAGCGCAGAACCTATTGTGGCAAACAAAAAGTTTTTTCTGCCTGATACTGCAATTAACGCAACTGCAAACGGGCAACAGCCGCCCACTACACTTGAAAAGCAAAGAAGAAAGGCAACAAGTCCCCACAGTACCCGCTTGCCGTACATTACAATATTTTTTAAATCTTTTTTAGGTATTTTGATTTTATCTTTAACAGTCATTTTTACACATCCCAAATGCATTATAGTAAAAGCAAATTGCGAATTATGTAAAAACAAGACAGCAAAGAAAAAGACTTTATCAAACACAAAGTTTTGATAAAGTCTTTGATTACACTATATAAACATACTTTTAATTTTAGCAAGCAGATTTACAAAAATACACCAAGCCGCTTGGAAAAGCGCAACCTTAATTGCATCAAGCTGGTCAATACCGCCGGTGAATGCCAAAAGCCCGACAACGCCAAGCCCGATAGCAGAGCCGAAAGAAGTAAGAACGCCTATAAGCTTTCTTGTTTCCTGCAAATCTTCTGCCGCACTTACAGCAGATACAAAACCGAGTGCCGAACCGTTATGCACAATATAGGCAGGTGATTTTTCTGCAAAAAGGTTTGAATACTTTTCAAATGCTCTTCCGTTTGATGAATTCATTACTCTGATATATCCGTCAGGAATTTCAAAAAGTTCAGCAATGCTTTCATCATTTATAAACGGGTCGGCACTGCGCACAAGAATGGTCATTCCGCTTTTTTCAAGCTTTTTAAGTGATTTTTTAAGTTGCGGTTCTGCGCTGTAAGATACAACAAACATTGCCATAAGCTTACCCGCTTCGGCAAGATAAAGCACCCTTCTTCCCTTTCTTGCATATTTTCTTTCATATTCCTCTTTAAGAACGGGAACACCGTGATGAACAAGCAAATCCCTTGTTCCTACAAGTATTTTTTTACGATAAATCCACGCCGAAGTACCAAGTCTGTCCTCATAAACAATGTCATCAACTTCCGGCAAGATTGCCTGCTTGCCGATAATTACATCATCAAAAACAGAAGCAAGCGGGCTTTTTGTATTGATAATAACAGAAGCTGTTTTTAAAATTACATCATCTGCTTTTGCACCGTTAAATGTTTTAATACCGTGAATTTCACAACTGCGTGCCGAAAACAAATCCTGCGCTTCAATAACAATTGCATTGGCATCGCTTGTAACCGAAGCACCCTCAAACCCGTTTACCATAGCACCCCTTGTGCGAAGGTGTTTTGACACACTCAAAAGAGTATTATTAGTGCAAAACAAAGCATAGCACGGTGCGGTTATACATAAAGCGCAAACAAAAACATTGATTGCATAATTCACATTTTGATTTACTAAACCGACTGCAACTGCAACAACCGCACTTAAAGCAAGTGAAATAAAGCAAACATATTTGCAAATTATATTTGCCGGCTCATCCGCACTTGCAATATCAAGAAATTTTGTGGCAAAATCCGTTTTAATACTTGCTTTTAAATTTGGCTCACCGGTTAATAGCCCACGGCTTATAATACCCGCGTCAACTTCATTTACTATCGGTTCAACGGTATATTTTTCTTTTTGATTTGCCATAAAATCAAAATTAGTTCTTATCCTGGTAATAAACACATATTTGCCAAGCCCGTTTAAGCAAAGCGCAAACGCACCTGCAAAGGGATATGATGTACCGTCATCAATAAGCAAATTACTGTCAAAAAGAAGCAAGACAGTATGTGCAAAAATCACTATTTCGGCAAGGCTTACCGCAAAATCGCTGTTAACTCCGTTTTTAATTTTAAATCCGTGTATAAACACACTTGAATTAACAATACACACCGCAACAAAAAGAATAAGAAGCGTAATTATATACGGTGTATTTTCAAGCAAAAGCGATGGTAAATACGAACTGTCCTTAAACCCGGTCAAAAGGCCTAAAATAAGGGTTAATACACCCGTGATTTTAAGTGAAAGCGAAACGGAAGAAAGTGATTCATCAAGCCTTTTTGAAAATGTTGACTGCTCGTTTGCACTTTCATATTCTTTTTTTACAACCGTATCTTTATCCTGCTTTTTTGCATCTTCAATATCTTCCGGTGCAAAAATCCTGAATTTATTTACCTTTTCTTTTCGTCTTTCTTTTAATTGCTGCTCTGCAAGTTCTTCATCAATTTTAGCTATCTGCTTTGTTTCATCGTCAAACCCGTCAAGCACAATTTGAACACCTTGTTCTTCTTCCTTTTGCTCCTGCGCTTTTTCTTCGCGTTGCTTAATTTCTTCCCTCGTAAGCAAAATCTTGGTTTTTTCAAGTTCTTCAACCGCTACAATAGTAGGTATTTGCTCCAAATCGTCTGTTTTATCAAACTTTGACTTGCTTTTAATGGTAGCCGGGCGTTCAATAATTTCAGGCGGTTTTTTTGAATAAATAGGTTCTTTTAAATTTTTATTAGAAAAAAAGCTTTTTTGAACAGTTTTCTGCTCTTCAAAATCACGATCAATTTGATTTGACTTTGGCTTAAATTCAATGTGCTTTGTTTTATCATCCACCTTAATTGCAGGTGATACCTTTGTTTTATCCGCAACTTCGTTTTGCTTGAATTTTGAAGATTTATCTGATTTTGAAGCGATTTTTATATTTTCAGGCTCAGGCTTAGGCACTTCAATTTCACGCTCGGTTATCTCCTTGGCACTGTTATTCACATCTTCAAGCGCCGATTGTGCCTTTTTAACTGTTTTTTCTCTTATTTCTTCAGCCTGTTTTATTATTTCATCAATTGATAAGCTATCGTTCATAATTCCCCACTCTTAATTTACACAAATTAAAGGCCCAGTCTTTGCCTTGCAATTTCATACATAATTATACTTCCGGCAACAGAAGCATTGAGCGAATTAACCTTACCGCACATCGGAAGTGAAACTGTAACATCGCACTTTTCCTTTACAAGCCTGCCTACTCCGCTGCCTTCATTTCCGATAACAAGCGCACATCCGCCCGAAAAATCAGTTTTACACCACGGTTGGCCATCCATATCTGCACAGTACACCCAAATATTCTGCTTTTTAAGTTCATCAATTGTAGCCGCAAGATTGCCTACCCTCGCAACCTTAACATATTCAAGTGCACCGCACGAAGTTTTAGCCACAATAAAATTCAATCCTACATTTCTTCTCTTTGGAATAATTACACCGTGAGCGCCGCAAGCCTCCGCACTTCGTATAATCGCACCTAGATTATGGCTGTCCTCAATCTCATCACAAATTATGATAAAAGGAGCTTCGCCCTTGCTTTTTGCATATTCCAATATTTCTTCAACGCTTGAATAACTGTGAGCCGGCACATTTGCAACCACACCCTGATGATTTGCACCCGCACACATAAAATCAAGCTTTTTTCTGTCAACCGTTTTAACTACAATTTTATTTTTCTTGCACATTGCAACAATGCGGTTAATTGAACCTTCTCTTTCACCTTTTGAAATAAGCACATTTTCAACTTCCCTGCCGCTTTTAAGAAGCTCTATAACTGCATTTCTGCCTATAATCAAATTATCATTTGTTTTATAATCTTTTTCTTCCTTTGGCATATTTTGTATCTCCGTAAATTTATTCAGTTTAATTATAACATTATATAGGCTTTATTTCAATTACAATTTATAGTAATTGACTATATGAAAATTCTAAAGTATAATAAGTTCAAAAGGAGTAATAAATATGAAACAGCTTAATTGGGCAACACTCGGTTGCGGCGTTATTGCAAATCAGCTTGCAGAAGCTATGCAGGCAAAAGGCAGAACGCTTTATTCCGTTGCAAACCGCACTCACCAAAAGGCAGTTGAATTTGCAAATAAGTATAAAATCGAAAAAGTTTATGACAGCATTGATGAAGTTTTTGAAGATGAAAATGTTGACATAATTTATATTTCGACTCCGCATAACACTCATATTGAATATTTGCGAAAAGCACTTAAAAACGGAAAAAATGTAATTTGTGAAAAATCAATCACTCTCAACAGCAAAGAACTTGACGAAGCCATAAATTTAGCTAAAGAAAACAATGTTGTTTTAGCCGAAGCTATGACTATATATCATATGCCGATTTATAAAAAGCTTAATGAAATAATATCCTCCGGGAAACTCGGTGAGCTTAGGCTTATACAAATGAATTTCGGTAGTTACAAGCCATATGATATGAATAACAGATTTTTTAATCGCAATCTTGCCGGCGGTGCTATGCTTGATATTGGCGTTTACGCTATATCTTTTGTAAGGTGGTTTATGACATCAAAGCCGCATAAAATCACTTCGCAGGTTAAATACGCGCCTTCGGGTGTTGATGAAACTGACGGAATTTTGCTGCAAAACAAAGAAGATGAAATGGCAAGCATTATCCTTTCACTTCACGCAAAGCAACCTAAAAGAGGTACAATAAGCTTTGATAAAGGGTATATTGAAATTTTTGAATATCCACGCGGCGACGAAGCAGTAATCACTTATACCGAAACAGGCGAAAAAGAAGTTATTACCGCAGGAAACACAGAAAAAGCGCTTGAATATGAAATTGAAGATATGGAAAAAGCAGTGCTTGAAAACTTTGATATGCATTTAAACTTTACCAAAGATGTTATGGATATTATGACATTTATCCGCAATGAATGGGGTATGTATTATCCCGAAGAAGAAGGGCGCGAAATACTGTAAGCATAATAAATTTTCAGCGCATCATATTTATTAAGGGGTAAATACTATGGGGTACAAATATAACATTATATATAACGCAAACGGCAAAATTCATAAAACCAACCACAGCAAAACTGCCGATTTTGAAATAATGGAAGAAATTAAGGGTGACATTTTCACTTTAACTTTATTGCCGAAAACAGATATAACTTTTCAAAAATTTGAAGTGACGAGTGATATTTCATTTTCACAAAACAGTAAGTTTTTTGTTAACGGATACCAGAGTTGGACAGTATCAAGAGAATATGCGCCAAATGAAGATATGCGTGCTGATTTCAATCCGAAATTTTTATCTGTTTTTGATAAAAAGAAGCTTAATATCCGAGGTATTTGGGGCGCAGGCGACCTCACTTTTCATAAATATCCGGAAAAAGCAGGGATTTTTTACGGATACTCTTATGCCTACATACGAAACGAAAATGATATTCGCCTTTTTGCATCATTAAGCGAAAAGAACGGTTACACCATAATCACATTTGATACAAATAATTCGTCCGTCACCATTGAAAAAGACCTTGAAGGTGTTGAGTATAAAAGCGGCGAAGAAATCAACATTCTTGAAATATGCGATATTATTGACGAAAGTGAAACCGCATTTGATAAATATTTTGAAATTGCAGAGATTAAAAAGCCGACTGCAAAAAGAATGTGCGGCTACACAACTTGGTATAACTACTACACAAGCGTTACTGAAGAAATAGTTAAGCGTGACCTTGAGTCAATATCAAAACTTGATTCTAAAATTGATATTTTTCAAGTAGACGACGGGTATGAAAGAACCGTAGGTGATTGGCTCATTGCCGATAATAAAAAGTTTCCGTCGGGTATGAAATCTGTTGCAGATAATATCCACAGCCACAATATGCTTGCAGGGTTATGGCTTGCACCTTTTGCCGCAACTCCAAAATCGTACATTTACAGAAAACATAAGGATTGGTTTGTAAAAGACAAGGATGGCAAAATACCTTTTGCTTCGCATAATTGGGGCGGATTTTATGCGCTTGATATTTATAACGAGGAAGTCAGACAGTATTTAAAGAAAGTTTTTGATACCGTGCTTAACGCATGGGGATACGATATGGTCAAGCTTGATTTTCTCTATGCCTGCTGTATTATTCCGTATAATAATAAAAGCCGCGGCGAAATTATGTGTGACGCTATGGAGCTTTTGCGCAGCCTTTGCGGTGATAAGCTTATTTTAGGCTGCGGCGTTCCGCTTGCACCGGCTTTCGGAAAAGTTGATTTTTGCAGAATCGGTGCAGATATGGCACTTAGTTGGAATAAAAAACCTTTTTCCCGTGAAGATGTTTCAACAAAGCACGCTTTGCTTAACACAATCTTTCGCAGGCAACTTGACGGCAGGGCATTTTTAAATGACCCGGATGTTTTTCTGCTTCGTGATAATAATATAAAAATGCCTTTTTCACAAAGAAAATTGATTGCAAAAACAGCAAGTTTATTTGGCAATCTGTTATTTGTAAGTGATGATGTTTCAACATATAACAATGAACAAAAAGAATGCTTTGCAACTGTCACAAATCAAAACAAAGCAAAAATCAACTATGTTGATATGAATAGAAACGGCGATATTTCAATTAAATATTCACTTGACGATAAAAATATCGGCTATTGCTTAAATATAAATAACGGTACCGAAAAGAAATATGTATAGTAAACTAAAAAAATTATCGTTTCACTATTGAATACATACAAAACCTATGGTATAATTAGGTTATGAAGTAAAAAGGAAGCGATAATTTGAAAATTTCTACAAAAGGAAGATATGCTTTAAGGCTTATGCTTGACCTTGCACAAAATCAAAAAGACGGTTTTGTGGCACTTAAAGACATTGCCGAAAGGCAGGATATATCAAAAAAATATTTGGAGCAGATTGTGCCTATATTAAACAGAGCCGGCTTGCTTAAAACAACAAGGGGCTACCAGGGCGGATATATGCTTGCAAAATCACCGCAAAGCTACACAGTCGGCGATATATTACGAATTACCGAGGGTAGCCTCGCTCCCGTTGCCTGCCTTGAAGATGAAGAAAACCAGTGTGACAAATACGAAACCTGTATGACGGTGGGAGTTTGGAAAGGACTTTATAAAGTCATAAATAATTATCTGGATTCAATAACTCTTCAGGATATTTTGGATAAAAGCAGAACTCAGCTTATTGATGAATATTATATATAAAAATCCGCGTAAAAGTTTTTTCAAAAAAATCAAAAAAATACTTGACAAATAGCAAAATATATATTAGAATGTCTAAGCATTGAAAAAACGACGAGGTGTAACTCAGTTTGGCTAGAGTGCCTGCTTTGGGAGCAGGATGCCGCAGGTTCGAGTCCTGTCACCTCGACCAAAAGACATCCTCTCGGATGTCTTTATTATTTTAAAATTTCATATCGAGGTGTAGCTCAGCTTGGTAGAGCGCTGCGTTCGGGACGCAGAGGCCGCAAGTTCAAGTCTTGTCACCTCGACCATAAAAAAGAGATACCAAATGAAAGGTATCTCTTTTTATTTATTAGTATGTACAAGACTTGAACTTGCGGCAGGCTTCTCCGAATTCGACGAGCTAAAGCGAAGTGCGAATTTGGGAGAAACAGTCCGATGGACTGTTTCGTAGAAGGCTAGTTCAGTTCCGTGTCACCTCGACCAAACAAGAAAAATCCGAACTTCATCATCAAAGATGGTGTGTTCGGATTTTTTGTTTATAAATAGGCCCAAATTTGATGAATATTAACTTTTTGTTTGACACATATAATAATGTAATCTATAATGAAGTTATGACCTATAAGGAGAATGAAGAATGAGAAGGATTCCATTAAGTGTAAAAAACCAAAGCATTGAGACCTCTGGCATAACTAAAGATTATAAAGAGGCTATTTGTGAATACATTTGGAATGGTTTTGAAGCAAATGCTAAGAATGTTGAATTAGAATGGAAACACAACCAGTTAGATGGTGGTGATATTATATCTATTGCAGATAATGGTGATGGAATTAATTTCAATAATCTTGACAATACATTTGGAACTTTTCTAGCATCACAAAAAAATTCTTTATCACTTAAAGCAAAATCTAAAGCAAATAAAGGAAAGGGACGTTTTTCTTTTATGTGTTGTGCTTCTGATGTTCTGTGGAAAACTGTTTATTCTGATACTGAAACTCAAACAAATTATGAATATGAGTTAAGTTTATCTGATTCAAGCAAAGAGTTTATTGATTGTAGTGAACCACAACCTACTATTAAAGGTACAGGTACAATTGCTACATTATTGAATGTTTTTGGTTTTGATTTAAATGATTTGCAATCAGAAGAGTTTACAAATTATTTGTTGACTGAATTTGCATGGTATCTTTACTTAAATAAAAATACAAGTTTACATGTTAATGGTCAAGTATTAGATTATTCTTCATACATTAATACAAATTTAAGTGAAGAAATTAATGTAAATATTTTTGGACATGATTTTAAAATTAATCTAATTGTTTGGAATGCTAAAATTAAAGAAAAATTCTGTTGTTATTATTTAGATGATAATAATTCAATTAAAGGAAAAAACACAACAACATATAACAGAAATACTATTGATTTTAATCATAGCGTATTTATCAAATCTAACTTCTTTAATAAATTAGATGTTGAAAAAATTGATTCACCTCAAATGACATTTGGTGGACCAGATGATGGACAAGGAATAATCAAAGAACTCAATAAAATTGTTTTAGATTTGATTTCAAGAAAAATTGATATCTATATGTCCGGAAAAGCTGATACCGAAATTGAAAAAATGATTGATGAAAGAAAAACATTTCCGGTGTTTTCAAGTGATATTTACGGTCAATATAGAAAAAATGATTTGAAAACTGTAACAAAAGCATTATACTGTGCTGAGCCAAGAATCTTTTATAAACTCAAAGAAGTTCAGGAAAAATCATTACTAGCATTTTTAAATTTGTTATTGTCATCGGAAGAAAGAGAAAGTGTACTTGACATAATAAATCAAATTGTTAATTTATCAACAGAACAGCGCAAACAATTTGCAAGTATACTTAACAAAACACAATTAGAAAATATTATTGAAACAATCAGTTTTATTGAAAACCGATACAGAATAATTGAAACATTAAAAACATTGATATATGATTTAGATAAATTCACAAATGAGCGTGATCATATTCAAAAAATCGTTGAGCAAAACTACTGGCTTTTTGGAGAAAAATATAACCTTGCAAGTGCAGATAAAACCATGACACGAGCTCTTGAGGGATACTTAAATATACTCTATGGAGCAAGCAAACCTGATTCAAAATTGGATTCGGATCAAGAATTAAATAGACGAATGGATATATTTTTATGTGGTTCTCGCAAAACAGAAAATTCACATGAAACTGCAATTGAAGAAAATATTGTTGTTGAATTAAAAGCACCTAAAGTCCCATTGACCAAGACTGTATTGAGACAAATTGAGGACTATATGGATTATGTGCGTCGTAATTCTCCATTCAATGGCATACACAGAAGATGGAAGTTTATTGCTGTTTGTAAGGAAGTCGATGATGATGTAAAAGCAAAATATGACACATTCAAAGATCGAGGCAAGCTTGGATTAGTCAATATTACAGAGAATTACGAGATTTATGCACTTACATGGGATGATGTATTTAAGAGTTTTGAGATTAGCCATAGTTTTTGTTTGGATAAATTGAAACTGGACAGAGATGAAATAATATCAAAAATTAAATTAAGTTCAGAAGAAAAAAGTAAAGAAACTGTTGATAAACTTACTAATGCAATAACTAGTAACAGCGAGGACTAAGCCCTCGCTGAATATTCGTTTATGGATTTTCTTTCTCCCAATCTTCATAAGCTTTTATGCCTTCTTCTGATTTGAAGTACGCTTGGATATCTGGTAGAAAGCATCTTACTAATGATTGTAAATCTTCCTTTGATAGATTTAATTCTTCATAGATTTTATCTTTGTTTGTTGCCATAAGACAACAGTTCTTTTATTAGTTTTCTATATTACTCCTATCTCGTTTTATTTCCTGTATTCATATTTTCAGTTATCATAATATCCTTTCTGCCCGGTGAATAATCACCGTGACTTTTGTTTTGTTACATAGATGGTCCATAGTAGAGTTCATTGTTATTCTGATAATCTCCGCTGTGGTCATCTTCTCTTTGCCCAAGACCTTTCTTTTTGTTTTTTGCTTGTCTTGGCGTTTTTGTTGTTGGTTTTTGTATTATTTTTGCAGCACTTGCCAGAGTATATAAACTGTCCAGGATAGGATTTGTACTGCTGTCGGTACTCCAATCAGTAGTGGTAACCATTTCTGTTTCAGTTCTTCCGATATATTGTCCGTCTTCTTCAATCGCTTCTCCACTGAAGAGATACTCTCGTTCAGATTCCCAACCTGTTTCTCTAAATCCTCTATCTTCGCTTTCAGAGAATTCGTTTGATTTATCAGTTCCGTTTTCACTGCTTTCTTTGAATTCTCTGTACAGGTTTTCACTGTCTGTATATCTGCTGTATCCTCCAGCAATGTCGTTTGGTCTTTGTTCAAGTCTATCAGTGTCTGCCACAGTTCCTGATCTATTATCGTTATACTCGGTGCATTCTGCAGCTTGTTGATATTCGTATCGTTCCTTCGTTTGAGCTCCTCGTAATTCAAACTCAAGCTCCATGTTCTCCTTTCTGTATTTCTCTTCGTGTAATCTGATGTCACGGCATTTCATGTTGTTCGGACAAGTATAGGTAATGTACTTGTAGTTATCCTGCCATTTGACATCATATCCGTATCGTTTCATATATTTTCTAAATTCGTCTTTTGTCCTGCAATATTTCATTGTCTGGTCAATCATAGCCATTAGTGCGAACTTCCAGCTTTCACCTTTCATTGCCGCTCTGTATTCTCTTGTATTCATAGCCTTTTGTTTTGGTATTGTATATGGTTTTAAAGTTTCAATTTCAAATTTTTGACATATACTATCGGAGTAATTTCTCAATTCTTTCAAACCTTTTTCATTGATTTGTATTTTTAATCCAGTTTCACAGTTTACGCTGTTTACTACAAAGTGATTATGCCAATGATCTCTGTCAATGTGCGTTGCTACTACAACCTCAAATCCGTTAAAATATTTTGCCGTTTCAATTCCTATCTGATGAATGATTTCGGGTGTTGCAGTATTCGGTTTGAATGATTGAACATACTGTTTGAAGAATACTCCGTTTGCTTTGCCATACTGATTCTTTGTTGCCATAAATTCTGAGTAAGCACTATTCGGAATACAGTTCTGTCCACTAACTAATTTAACTCCGTTATCCACAGTTTTGTAATCCTGCATTACATAGTCCAGAACCTTTCTCATTGCTGTCCTGTTCTGCGTTTTATTTGATATTGCTGTGAAGGTAGCCATTTAGCTGCACCTCTCTGAAATATCGTTTAAACAGTCATACACTGCTGAATATCGGTTAATCATTTCAGTTAAATCAGGACACTCAATCTTACCCATATTGCAAAGTGTTGTGAGCTGATTAAGATTCCTTCCGATTGCTTTTTGCTCTTTCAGAACATCGCCCAAACCATCAATGATAGTTATCGGTTTATTTAATGCGGATTTTGTAACGAATTCAGTAAAGTTAAGATTTGCTTTATCTGCTTTTCTTTTGATTGTATTGTAATCGTTTTCACGAAAACGCATTGCAACCATTTTAGTTTTATTGTTTTTAGTTTGTACCTCTCTTTCTGTGGATTACACCACTGTCAATTTAAAGGGGTTCCGGGTACTCCCGGATAACTGTTTGTATCGCTTGAGCGTATATACAAACAATATGCTTGCCTATCCCCTTAGGGATAGTTATTTAATACAATCATAAGTTCACTCCTTTTTTATTCTGAAAAAAAGAATCTCTAATCTGAAATATATCATTGTCGTGATCATTTCTTTCTGTTATTATAGTAGCATTCGATTTAATTTTTCAAAAGACCTTAGCGTGATAGATTATTAATCGAAAAATTTTGATATAATGATTTTGACAAGGCGGTACAAATATGAGAATGGAAGATTTGAACGAGAATTATCTTGCATTGCAAGTAACATTCAGCAGTGATAATAAAACCTTTTACGCAAAATCAAATCCTATGTTAAGCACAGATACAAATATGATTGATGTTGAAGATAGTGTTTTTAATGAACTGAACAGATTTATTGAATATGATTTCAGATTTGTTTTTGAGTATAAAAAAGAATTGCAAAAAATTTATGATGATATACTTAATCAAAATAACGATACTGCTCTTAAATTATTTAATGATTATATTAATATTTTCAGAGAAATCGTTGATAAAGTAAATTGTGATTTACCATTACTTGTTTATTCTCTTAACACATTTATTGATACAAGTTATTCATTGAACAATTTAATGATGCTCGACTTCATAACGCCGATGAATGAGCTATGGGATGAACTCGACGGAATCATTATTCTTCAGCGTGATTTACAACTTCTTTTTGAAGATTTCAGTGAACAGCAATTAAAATACACAGACAGAAAAAATCTGCCTGTGCTTGAGAGACTGTGTAATTTTAATATCAATGTTGACTTGTGTTATGAAGATGGTGAAGTGCATCAAACCTATTTGGTAAGCTCAGCAGAAATACTCTACTCGCTGTTAGCAACATATTATTTTGCATCAAAACCTAATCTTGCAGTATGCAATTACTGCAATAGATTCTTTGAACCGAAAACAAAAAGAGTTACGCTGTATTGCGACAGAGTAACCGAGAATAACAGCACCTGCAAAAAAGAAGGTGCTAAAGCAAAATTCAAAGATAATATTGACAGTGATCCTGTGCTGAAGAAATATAATTCTGAAAAACACAGAATCCTGATGTACTGCAACAGAAGCAAACTTGATGAATACGATTTCTTTTATGATTATTACGATTGGTTGGATATGTTTGAACCTAAAATTAAGGAATACAAGCAAGGTGACTTATCAGCATATGAATTATTAAATCAACTTGAAATTGAAGCTAATAATTTCGTGCCGTATAGTAAGGATAGGCATTATACTAATATTTAATGAAGTAAAATTCTATTATAAAATAAAATTGGGAAAAGTCAGATGTACTTTCCCCAATTTATATTATTTTACTTTTTCAATGATTCCGGCATTTTGGGCTCGTAGCACAGACCGGATGAAGCACAGCCTGCACCCATCTCAGCAATTGACTTTATAATGTCTGAAATTATTTTGCTAATTGATTCCATTTTGGGTCCTCCTTTGTTTTAACTTTTCTATAAATATCAATATGGTTACCCATATGAATGACAATGCAGAACAAATAACGATTTCGTTATTTGTTATATAAAGTGCAAATATAATTATTGCAAAGTTAATTAAAGATAATGATAACGAAATTACTCTATTTCTTTTATATGTTTTATCGCTTATTGGATGATTCTTATTAATAACCGGTGAAAAAACAGAGGTAACAATCATGGATGGCACTAAAAGCAGAACAATAAAAACTTCTAAATTGAAATATATAAGAAATTTTGAAATAATTACTACAGATATAAATATTGCATTGCTCATTAATGTGCATTTCAGATGAGTGTTAGCGTGCAGACCTCCGCAAAACAACCGTGGTATAAAAAAGAACCAAACAAACGATAATATGTAAAATATATTTCCAAACAAAATTGAGATCACTAAGATTATAAGCATTGTAAATGAATTTGAAAGCAATAATTCAAACCCGTAAATATAAATCTCTTTTTCATTGTCTGAAATATTTATATGGTTATTTAATCTGTTTGTCAGATATGCAGCATATTTGGTTAACATAAAAACACCCCACAAACATTTCTCGAATTTATAATAACGAGTTTTAATGTTTGCGGGGATGTTTTTGTTTATTTGGTTAAATTTTATGTGTTATTCGTTGTTTGAAACCATAACAAGCGAAATAAAGCAATTGTTTGAGTAATCATTTTTTAATGTTCCGCCATATTTAGATGCAGTTTCCTGAATGTTTTTTATTCCAAAACCATGCATATAATCACTATTGTCTTTAGTTGTTTTCAGATTATGTGAATTATCAAATGGATTTTGAAAAACTGTATTTGTAACTTTAAAAAACACAAATGATTCTTTATTCCAAATTTCAACTTTTACAAATCTTTCTTTATCGTTTGGTATTTTAACACAAGCCTCTATGGCATTATCTATTTGATTAGCAAGAATTGCACATATATCAGCAAATGAAATATATAGTTGTGAATTAAGATGTATTTTGTGAATAAATTCTATGTTATTCTCAGCTGCTTCATTCATTTTGCAATTTATAATAGAATCTATTATATCATTTCCGCTATGACAATATTGTGCTTGCTGATATGATGCAGACAATAATTCTTTTGTATATTCTTTTGCATTTGAATTATCCTCTAACATTCCGTTAAGTGTTCTTATATGGTTTTTAAAATCATGCACTTGTTTTCTGATTATATCCTGAGATTCCTTCATTTGAATATAATTTTTTTCAAGCATCATATTTGCCATTGACATAAGTTCTTTTTCACTTTTTTCATTTTGATATTTAGTACTTATAGTTATAGATATAATTGATATCGAAATTGTTATAAGTATAAAAAACAATGAAAATATTACGGCAATTTGCAGTGCTAAAAGTGAGCCGGTTAAAATCAAATTCGTCAATATAGACATAACTATATATGATAAAGTTGTAACAGAAAAAAGTAAGATAATACTTTTCTTATTTAATAATTTCAGTTTTATGTAAAATTTACTGAACGCTAAGAACAAAGCTATTTGCAGAGATTTATTTACAAGTATATAAACTAATCTGTTGGTACCCGGATTAAGTATTAACTGTATGCCGATGGAAACATCGGCTGATTTGCCAAACAGCATTATTAATGTATACGATACTATATAGTCAGATGCATGTATGAAAAACCAAGTTAGCATTGCAGCACATGCTTTATACCAAAAACTACCTTTTGTTGTGAAATATATTGCAACAAAAGTAAAGGCAATGGCAATTGCTATTGTGGTAAAAGAAAAAACTTGCCATTTATTTAATAATGTAATGAGAATGGTATATATGATTGACATACTCAAACCATAAAGTATATTTTGTTTTATACTTAACTTTCTGCCTGCAAGGCTGGTTGAAACGAATATTGCTAAAACGCCTTCGATAAATGTAGCAAACAGTTCAAAAAATTGATAAATAAATTCTACCATATGTTCTCCAATAATTTATTTTATGTTCCCCATTGTTCAAGCAATGTTTGTTTAACATTTTTCAACGATCTTCTGCTGATTGGTAAAACTTGACCGTCTTTTAGTTTCAGACTGAAGCCGTTGATTTGGGAAATATAATCGATATTAACAAAACAGCTTCGATCAATAAATAAGAAACGATTATCTTCAAGCAAATCAAAGAATTCTTTGATTCCTCTGTTATCGGTTATTTCTCCAAGTAATCTTGTTGTTATAACTAATTGTCTGGATATTCTGCTGACGCAGATGATATCTTTATAAGGTATTCTCCAATAATCGTTATAGCGGTGTAATGTTATCGTTTTATCATCAGCTGATGAAATCTCAGCAACAGCACTTTCAAGAGCCTCTTCAATATCTCTTTCAAGATTTAGCTTAATTACATATCTCAGTGCTTTTGACTTATATCCCATTGACGCCATTTCATCATGAGATGTCAGAAAAATTATCACAGATGTTTCTGTATATTTTCTGATTTTATCGGCAAGTTCAAACCCATCCATATCAGGCATTTCAACATCAAGAATAAAAATATCCGCAATTTTTCCGTCTTCAACTTCATACATCAGCATTTCGGGATTTGAAAATTCACTGATATTAAAATCAACATGTTTTTTCTTTGAAAAAACAGATAAACAATTTTTAATATTTTCAATATCCAATTTACTATCATCACAAATAAAAACATTAAACATTTTCTGTCACCTCACCATCATTGATTATTTTGTAAGATTTTTTTCTATTTATATCAAAAAAGAATTTATTTGAATCTGATATAAGAAGAATATATGTGTCATTATAGACTTTCTTATTTTTTGAATTATTACTGTTATATACAAATGTACCGTTTGAATCAGATTCAATATGCATTTTTAATTCCTGACATATATCTTTGATCGTAGCAGTATGATATTTTGAAGAAGACCAATGAGGAATCATTCGTCTAATTTCTTTATCATTATAGTTTTCTATAATTTCAACATTTGGTACATTTTCAACTATACAATTAATACTTTCATTATTTATTGCTTCACAGTTAGCAAACAATTCCAAAAGTTCATAAAAATCGCATCCGATTGTAAGAAGATCTTTGAAAAAAAGGTCTTTTTCTTTTGTCCTTCCAAAAACTGATAGCATTTTTGGATTACAAGAAAGAATTTTAATTATTACTGTACGAAACGGTGTGCCTAATTCAATTTTGTCCATACCAAAATAACTCCTTTGTTAAATACAATATATAAAAAATAAACCCGCCAAAGTTATTTATAGTATACATAATTATTCTAATTTTTGATTGTCATTGTCTAAACGGCTAAACGCTTTGTGTCCAATGGCAATTGCAACTCTTTTGCAAGATTAAAAGTTTAATAACCATTTGAACACAAAAAGAAACCGAAAAAACGAAATCAAAATATTAATAACATATTTGTGATATTTTAACATTACAAGATGATTTACCCCCGTCAAAGGAAAATCATTCATTTTCTAAGTTCAATATTATTCTAGTTGATATCTTAATTCTACTACAAATTTTGATTGTATTCAATACAATATTTGAAACGAACTATAAGTGTTCAGCATATAAAAAATCAAAATATAAAATTGGACTTAAATATTAACGAAAGGAGCTGAAATAACACATGATAAGCATTAAATTATGTGAATATACAAAGTATTTCCCACCATAAATATTTAAAAATATCAATAATAAAAAAGTTAACAATAATATATTTATTAAAGGAGAATTCAAATATGAATAAAATGAAAAAATTAACAAAACCATTAACACTGTTTTTAGCAGTATTAACAATAGTATCCTGCTTTTCTATTACGGCAAGTGCGGCTTCTAAGTCTGCTTCTTTAAAAACATCAGATAAAATAGCTTATAGTGGCGTAATTACTGGAAAACAATGTAAATATTCCGGAAGTAATAGTTCTTTGTCAGCCGGAAACGTCTACTTCCTTGCTAAAAATAATCACGGTGGAATTTGGTCTACCGATGTTTCTCACGATTTGGCAAAAGGTAAATCTTTTTCAAACAACACTACTACCAAATATAATTCCAGTTGTAGTTGGGAATTAGTACTTAATCCTAAAGGTGGAAATGCATATGGATGCATCGCAAGCGGAACTATAACTTCTGTTGCCTAATTGATAAAGTGCTTACAGGCTTAACGCCTGTAAGCACTAAGAGAGGAATATAATATAAAATGAAAAATAATTTGATGAAATTCGCACAAAAGATACTTTTTCAAGATAAAATATTAAAAATATTGACAACTTTAATTCTTGCTGCACCGCCTATAATTTTAACTATTTGGTGCGTAATACATGAAGCTACCGCAATTGATTTACAATTAATTTTATTTAAATTTTCCGTAATATACTTAATAGCTTTTATGTTTTTATCTTATGAATACATCTATAAATTAAAATCGAATTCACTTATAGAATGTGTAGACACCACACCTAAAGGTACTAAAAGTATTATTAAAAGTAAAATTTCTTTATTATGTGCTGTTGCATCAGTTCAAACCTTAGTGTTAATTTTAATAAATGTATTTTTTGCAATTTCAGAAGGATCTTTAACATTACAATATTTATTGTATATTATTGTTTCCATCCTGCTAAATATATTTTTAATTTGTATTGCAGGCATTTTTATAGGTTCATTTTCAGCTCTTAAGATGAAAAAAATTCCAGCATATTTATTAATGATTTTTATTACTATTATGACAAGCAGAATTCTTGATATATTATGGCTTGCACTATATACAACAACAAATATAGATATATTTAAAATAACTGGATTATTTGAATTAACAACACCATCTACAAATTGGACACCTAATACAGCATTTGGATATTCGGTTTTGCCTTATCGATTTGCAGTAATTCTCTTTTGGATATTTATTTTTGCATTTGGAATTATCTTTTCTCTCCATCAGATAAATAAAAGAAAAATCAAAGCAATTACTTGCATAATTCTTTCAATAATATGTATTACAGTCTATTATACACCATCTTCAAAAGTAATTATGGATCAAAGAAATGTAAATGGTCCAAATGCAGATTATGAATATTACACTAAACATGAAGATGAAATAATGATAGAAAAAAACAATTTTAATATGACTGATTTAACAATGGATATTTCAACAAATTCTATGTTAAAAGCAAAAGTTGTAATTAAAGTAGATAATAAAAATTTAGAAAAATATAAATTCACTTTATATCACGGATATAATATTAAGAATATTAAAATAAATGACAAAGATGTTAACTTCAACAGAAATTTAGATTATTTTGAAATCAATAACACCCAAAACTATGAAATTGATACAATAACTATAAATTATGATGGATACTCCTCAAGATATTACAGTAATATTCAGGGAACAATTTTACCGGGATTTCTTCCATTTTATCCTATGGCAGGATATCAGGAGGTTTACGATTTAAACTATCAAAGTTTTGTTCCTAATCACTCTGATAAGAATATAAATTTTAACGTTAATGTATCATCAATGAAACAATTTTATTCGAATCTTAATGAAAGTGAAAAAAATCATTTTTCTGGTAATGCAGAATCACTTTCATTAGTCAGTGGCTTATATAAAAGTATTCTAGTCAATGACATTAAAATAATTTATCCATATTTAGATATTAAAGAAATGAATAAAAACAGTATTGAAAATTATATCAACAAATTCAAAGCCTCAAATATTGATAATAATAAAATAAAAACTATTATTATTCTACCAAGTTTAAATCAAGGTAAATTTGAAACAGTATATAGTAATAATAATTACATGATTTCAAGATGGATAGTTGATATTCAAAATGATTATATAGAAAGTTTAATAAATAAAGATAAACTTGAATTATATTATTGCATAGATGCATTTGAAAATGATAATGAATCCTATCAGGAAACAAAAAAATATTTTTGTTTTACTGCCTTATTTGAAGAAAATCTAAAAGAACATGATAAAAATGAATTTTATGAAAAATGTAATCATTATTTATTTGATTCAAATGATAAACGAACAATAGAAGAATTTCTTGAAGATTTGTTGGAGGTAAAATAATATGCTTAAAATCAACGGGTTAACTAAAAATTTCAAAAAGGTAAAAGCAATAGATAATTTTAGTTTTGAATTTAAAAATGGTGTTTACGGGCTACTTGGTCCTAATGGAGCAGGTAAAACAACATTACTAAGGTGTATATCAAAATTATATCCAGTCGACAATGATATTATTTTTTATAACGAAAATGATATTAATAAAGATAGAAAATATCTTGAATATATTGGATATCTTCCACAGTTATTTGGAATGTATAAGGATTTAAGTGTCAAAGATATGATGCTTATGATGGCTAATTTAAAAAATATTGACTTGAATAATAGTACAGCAGAAATTAAACGAGTGATTAAGACAGTTAATTTAACAGATAAATTGAATTCTAAAGTGTCATCTCTTTCGGGAGGGATGATAAGACGATTAGGCATTGCTCAGTCTCTGCTTGGAAATCCTAAAATTATTATATTTGATGAACCAACTGCTGGTCTTGATCCAGAAGAAAGGTTAAGATTTAAAAATATCGTTTCCGAAATATCAAAAAACACTATTGTTATTATCTCAACACATATTGTTGAAGATATTGAAGCAATCTGTGATACTATAGTTATCATGAACAAAGGCAAATTAATCACAAGTGGAAGCAGTTCTGATATAAGAAATATAGCCAAATCGAAAGTTTATATTGTTCCGGAAAATGATGTATTAAATTTACCTAATAACTGTCAAATTGAAAAACATCTTGAATTAAACGGACAAAAATGTGCAAGGGTGTTATCAAATCTCAAATTAAAATATATACAAGATTCACCGAATATTGAGGATGGATATATATGTGCAATAAAAAACATTTAATATTATCAATACAAAGAAGTATTCTTAATCTGAAAAACCTAAGATTTTTGTTCTTCATTCCCATATTACTAATGGATGTTATATTGCCTATACTGTTAATTAACAGTTACAAAACTAATGGAGTAAGTGAAGAATTTCTTGTTGACATACAACAATATTGTTTTATGATACTACCTATTTCTTCTATATGCTGGAGTATTTTTTCAATGAAAGATTATGTAGGCGAAATCGGTTCAGAAATACTTTATATAAGTTATAATAAAATTAAAATAAATGATTTTTTATTACTTTTAATATATGCATTTTTTAATATGTCAATCATTGCAGTGATTACCTGCTGTGTGATTAATACAGCACTACCGATTTTTATTTCAATTTTCCTTATTTCAATTTTTCTATTTGGTCTTTCATATTTTCTTCTCTTTTATACTAAATCATTGACAATTGTAATTATGATTGATTTGCTTTATATAATAAGTAGTTTAATTTTAGGTGGTCGTTATACTATTTTCCCGCTATATGTAATAAATCAAGTAACATACACGAATTTATGTTGCTTTTATTTGCCTTTAGGAATCATAGGTGTATTTTTATGCATATTAGGAATCAAAAAAAATAAGCATAGCTGTATATAAAAAAATCTCATAGCACTTGTTTTTAGTGATATGAGATGTTTCAATAATAATTGTTATAGCTAAGTTTAATACAAAATTCGGACAAGTAAAAATAATATTAAAATTGTTTTGATAATTACAATATCCGGAATTATATCATATTAAAATATACTTATTTGGAGGCATTTTATGAATGAAGAATATAATACTTTAAGAGCAGAGGTATTGCAAAAAATTGAATTGCATAATAAATTGATTATGTTTGCAATTACAACCACCGTTGCTATTTTAGCTTTTGCATTTTCCCAAAACAATGCTTATCTTTTCCTTTTACCTTTTTGTGTTATAATACCAGTATCATTAAGAGTAATTTATTACAGATCGGCAATGGTCAAAATCTCTGCATATATTGCTGTATTTATTGAACCTAAAAACAAGAACTATAATTGGGAAACAAGAAACCATAAATTAAACATCTCAATTAATAATAATATTACAAAGGCTTTGAGAAGTAATATTAACTATGATTGTTTGATACTATCAATTTCTTGTTACATATTGTTTGTAGTAAGATTTTTAAATATGACTTCTAAAATAAATTTTGATTTTTGGATAGCTGTAATCAGCCCGATATTATTAGTTATTATAGAATTGATTTTATCAATTAAAGGAAACAAATTATATAAAACAAAACAATATTGGATTGATAAATGGAAAATAATGCATGATAAAGAATGTATGGAAAATGAAATAGATAATTTATCGGTGAAGTCTTTATAGGAATTGTAATAAAATTCATATAATATTTTTTAATAAATATTAGTTGCAAAAAGTTTTAATGAGCGTTACAATGCGGGTGAGGTGATGATATGAACGGTGTAATTTATGCAAGATATTCAAGCGAAAATCAGCGAGAAGAGTCTATTGACGGTCAGTTGAGAGAATGTACTGCTTTTGCACAGCATAACGATATTCAAATAGTCGGTGAATATATCGACCGTGCTTTTTCTGCTAAAACTGATAATCGTCCTTCGTTTCAGAAAATGATTAAGGATAGTGCGAAAGGTGAATTTGATGTTATCATTGTTTGGAAATTAGACCGTTTTGCCCGTAATCGTTATGATTCTGCTCATTATAAAAACATACTCAAAAAGAACGGTGTTAAAGTTGTATCTGCAACTGAAGCAATAAGCAGTGGTGCAGAAGGTATCATTCTTGAATCTGTGCTTGAAGGTATGGCTGAATATTACTCTGCGGAGCTTGCCGAAAAAGTAAGTCGTGGAATGAAAGAAAATGCTTTGAAATGTAAGTATAATGGTGGAAGTGTCCCACTTGGTTATTATATAGATGAAAGCAAGCATTTTCAAATTGATTCGAGTGTTGCACCATTTGTTGTTGAGTGTTTTGAGCATTATGCAGACGGCATGACAATGAAACAGCTCCGTGATGAGCTGAATATGAAAGGTGTAAAAAACAGCAGAGGTGGTAAGCTTTCTATTGATGTTATTTCTCGAATGTTAACTAACAGAAAATATCTTGGTGAATATACTTTTCAGGATATTACCATCAAAGACGGAATACCTGCTATTGTCTCTACATCACTTTTTGAAAAAGTACAGGACCGACTTACTAAAACGAAAAAAGCACCCTCAAGCCATAAGGCTGATGATGACTATATCTTAACTACTAAATTATTTTGCGGTAAATGCAAATCCTTTATGGTTGGTGAAAGCGGGACAAATGCTCAAGGTAAAAAATATCGTTACTATAAATGTGTTAATCACAAAAAGCATCAAGGCTGCGATATGAAATCAATCAGAAAAGATTTGATTGAGAATATGACAATTAAATATATACGGGAATTTCTGAATGATGAAGATTTAATCAACACTCTTATTGATTTAGCATACGATGCTCAACACAAAGAAAATGAACAGTTACCTCTTTTAAGAAAACAGCTCGCTCAAACAGAAAAAGGTATAAAAAATATTGTAGATGCGATTGAGCAAGGTATCAGCACAAAATCGACAAGAGAAAGATTGCTTGATTTAGAACAACGCAAAAATGATATTGAAATGTCCATTTCAAAAGAGTCAATAGAAAATCCAATGCTTACTAAAAAGCAATTCAAATTTTGGTTTGACCAATTGAAAAAATTAGATATTTCAAAAAGTGAGCAAAGACAAAAGCTTGTTGATTTGTTTGTAAACAGCATTATTATTTATGATGACCATATCAAATTCTTCTTTAATTACAAAGAACATACAGAAACCATAACTTTTGATGAATTAAATAATTGTTCGGATTTACCCGACTCACCTCGACCAAAAAAAGAGATACCAGATGAAAGGTATCTCTTTTTATTTATTAGTATGTACAAGACTTGAACTTGCGGCAGGCTTCTCCGAATTCGACGAGCTAAAGCGAAGTGCGAATTTGGGAGAAACAGTCCGATGGACTGTTTCGTAGAAGGCTAGTTCAGTTCCGTGTCACCTCGACCATTTGACCTTAGAAAGCAAATGCTTCCTAAGGGATTGTTTTTTGAGCAAACATTAAACCGCCCAAGCACAATGCTTGGGCGGTTATTTTACCTTAGGCACACATAACTGTATGGTATGCCTCTTTCGTTTAAGCAAACATATTCATCTCTTATACCTGATGATTCCTGCTCCACTTTTATCGTTTTTCTTCCATCTAACAGTTGCACACCGTTTGATGTACCGTGAGTTGAAGCAAAACCGACATAAACAAATCCCTTGCCTAAAGTTTTATCCCATACTTCAGGTGAAACACCGACTCCGAAGATTAAAATCACAGACGGTTTAAATGGGCATCCGGTTTGAATATTGCGAACTGATTCGCCGCTGCCGTAATAAACGCCACAATGCACATTCTTGTTCCATTTTTCTCTGTCTTCTTGTGAAACATGGTATGAAACATCGTTTTTATGCTCTGTTATCTGCTTATCAATAATTAAATTATCATTGCAAAAATCTTCTCTTTTAGGTTTATCACCGCCGAGCCAAAGGTTTAAGCCTAATTCTGTTTTATTTGAACTGCTCATATATTACCTCCTAAACTATCAAAAAAATTAAATGTATTATTACAAATTTTTTCCCAATCATCAGCACAGTAATCAAATGAATCATATGCATCAAAATCAAGATTTGCACCGCTTGCACCAAGCACAACACCCGGGCAAAGATAATCATCCAAAAATGATGTAACTTTAAAAATATCACCAAAATTTTCACTGCCAATCGGGCCTATAAACATATTAAATACAGATGAAAAACCGATTTCGAAACCATTAAGTATCTTTTGAAATTCATTTTTCAATTCATTAAGCCTGTAATCATCATACTTAGACGATATAAATTTTTTAATTACATCTTTATCAAAACGAGTTACATCAAATAATTCGCACATTTTTTGCCTGCCGATATTAAGCGAAGAATCGGCAAATATTTCATTCAAAACAGTATCAAAATTCTGTTCCACTATGCTAAATCCGGCACAAATACTTTTTATCATAGCTAAATTACTGCTTTTCGCACCTACATTTAAGCCTAAACTTGCATATAATTTTTTCAGCCTGTCTTCCATAGTTAAATTGTTACTTTTCATATAGTTCAACCTCCAAGTTATCAAGGAGCAGATAACTATCTGTATTACAATTGATTAAATCACCCAAAAGTGCGTCGCTCGTTATCTCAACACTGTCTACGCTGTCATATTTAAGTACGGCCTTTCGGAGTTCATCAAGAGTTATGCTGTAATCAATTTTATTTCTTGTTAAAATCTCGTACAAGTCATCATATATTTTTTGCCGAATTGAATCTTTGTCATCAATATAATTCATAGTAACAAGTGCTTTGACATTATAATGGGTTTTTGACGCATTTTTAACCTGAACATCCACACCGAAAAGCTCACATTGAGGAAAAAGCGACTTAATTTTGCTTGTATCATCACTCGTAAGTTCTCTTGTGCAGGATACTATAACATCAACCTTACCTGCTTCACTGCTTTGCTTTATATGGCAGTCATTATAATCTTCAATGTTTTTAACTTCAAGTTCAATTGAACTTTTGTTAAAACCGTTAAGCGGAATTTTGAAAGTTTCAATAATTCTTTTTCTAAAAGCACTGTCGCTTTCATCATCGCTTCCGCCCGTCATATCATCGCGGTTTATTACATATTCAATACCAAGAGGAGCTTTAACCAAAACAGTAATTTCACCGCTTTGTGCATTAAAGCTTTCACCGTTTTCCATTGCTGTACATAAAACTTCACATTCAGTCTGCCCACTGGCAAGCGTAACATTTTCATTTGTAATATATTGAATTAAAGGATTTTCACCCTTTGAACATACAGTTCCTTTTTCAATTATAATATCAGTATCACTTGCTTCATTTATGCCGAAAGATAAAATACCGCTTGCCTTCGTTCCTGATTTTCGCTTGCAACTTCGAAGTTCACCGTGCCTGTCAAGATATTCACCCGTCGCACTTTGCACAAACGCCTGCTTTAAAATAAAATCACTGTAACACGACAGTGCATATAATTCACTTGCAATTGCCTGAAGCTTTTTTTCTTCAACCGTACCCGGCAGCAACTTTTTTTGTGTATAGTTTTCATAAGTTTCCGTCATACTTTTTTGTATTTCTTCCCAAGTAGTTTTCAAAGTTCAATTTTCACCTGCCTTTCCTCATCATTTATTAAAACATTAACCTTTAAAACCGTATCATCAAAATCAAGAGATTTAACATATACACCGTCAAGATTTGATACAGCGCTTCTGACAAAAGAGAGCATTTCATTTATATTTTTTGAAAGTCTTATTTGGCTTCCGAAATCTTTATCCGGATAAAAATTACCTTTTTTGCAATATATTGCCATTTTGCAGGCATTCATTATATCAATAATTTGTTCATTTGCTTTGTTCAATAATTTTACCCTCCTTTGATATTAAAAGCCCGTTTAGTTCTATACTTCCGTCATTTTTAAGATGTATATACGCGCCTGAAAGAGAAGTGATTTTCACTTCCCCGTAACCCACTGCCGAGCTATCACTTTCAACACCGATGCAAACTTGCTCTCCGCCGCCTTGGGTAAGCAGTAATTTTTCACCTTTAGGCACGCAGGAAATATATCCGTAAGGCGAATAGAAATCAACATTTCTTTCAACTCCCGTTGAAGCAGCTTCAATTTTTCCGCCGGAATTCATTGTCACCTTTCCGCACTCGGTAGGCGGCAACTTTTCTTCTTTAATAATTTGCCTGCTAATCCACATAGTTTACCTCCTTAACATCAATGTTTTTGCCAAGCACAAGCTTGCATTTTTCGCTGTTTTTATCATAAGAATATATTTTTTCCAAAAGCAAATAATCATCAAATTTGCCGATAAGGCTTTCATAATTAAATCGCTGATAAAGTTCGCTGCTGCAATAACCGTTAATTGTTATTTCCAGACACTTATAATTTTTAAACGAATCTTTTATCATTTTAGAAATTTTATAATTTCTTTGCCAGCTTGCAAGTGAAATAAGATTTACATATCTGTTTCGCGAAAAGCCCAAATCTTTTGCCGATTTTGAATAAGTGTGGCAATCATAATTTGATGAAAACTCCTTTTTGTAATGAACGGCGGATATAGGCTCACTTCTGTTAATAATACTTTTTACACTTAAAATAGGGTACGAATTCAGATTAAGAATATCTTTACTTGGCTCAAGCATAATAATTTCATTACTTGCATTTATCCTTATTCCGTTGCCTGAAATCATAGAAACAAGCGAATTTATTGCGCCGAATAACGAAGCACCGCTTGTAACCTCATATTTTTTTAAAGTATAAACATTTGGCAGTTTGAATTTAAAGCCTAAATCTTTAGCATACGCTTGAAAAAGGCTCAATGCACTCGGGCAATTGTATGTATACGCAAATGCGTCATTATCAACAAGCAAACAAGCACTTGAACGGGCATAAATATATGTTTGAAATCCTTTTTCATCAACTGCTGATTTTTGGCAATCACAATATCCGTTAAATATCAATTCATCATCTTTATAAGCCAAAACTTTTTCAATTTCCACAGCCTTTATATTATCAATAAATTTAATGCTCAAACTGTCACACGCGGCTTCTGCTGTTTGGGTTAAAACAGCTGAAATTATATTTTTCAAAGTGATTTCTTCATTATCAACGGTAATTAAAACTATTTTCATTTCAAATTCACCCTTTCGTTTTCCTCTATACTAAAAGGACTTTCAAAATCGTTTAAATTCATAATATCATCAATACAGATATTAGTCCTTTTTGCAATGTCAAAAGCATTTTCACCTAAGGCAGCATAAGTATAATCAAACGATAGATTTTGCAAGTCTTCACCGCATACCTGAGTGAATTCAAATTCATATTCAATACCGCCTTTTTGTGCGTTAGCATTATATTTAAACAGCGTAAAAATTGCTTTTATCGGATAGAGTGACGGGCAGTGAAGCTCACCTTGTAAACCCTGCCTTAAAAGTTTTGACATCATATTGCATTTTTCCTGCGCATCATCGCCGTATAAAACACCTTTACCTTTTACAATAATCGGTTCTTGGCAAATATCGTTTGCAATACTGTTTTTTCCGTATATTGAATTAACCTTTATATCGCGTGACGCAATAACTTCAATATATAAAGGATTCGTTTCAAAAACAAAATCATTAAATCTCATTTTTATTTTATTCATCATTCATTTGTGGATTTATCATAACGATTTTTGTCAAGGCGAATAATTTCACTGATGTTTTCTGCCTGTTCATATTCTTCATTCACCACTTTCACCTCCGAAATCAACATTTGCATTTATATTTAACACACATTTAAGCACATAGCCTTTTACATATTTTGAATAAGAAATCGGACTGGCTTTAATACCAATAAAATTGAATTTTTGGCTTACTCTGCAAATATTAACTAAAACTTCATTTGCAAAATCCGGCTTATCTTTCGGCACATAAATATCGGCATTTATTTTGATACTTGCGTATTTTGAAGTATCCCCAAGCTGTTCGGGCAAAACATCAACTTCGCCAAGTCCGATTGTTACAATGGTGTGCTTAATTTCACCGGCAAAGGAAACATTAGGATAAGGCTTGATGATTTTTATATTTTCAAAAAAGCTGTCTGCTTTAATTGCTTTTGCAAAAGATAAAATAAAATCGTTAATATTCATCATATTGTGCCTCCTCCACTTCCCTCAAAATACCCGTATAATAAATAGTTTCATCATTTATTTTAACGGCATTTTTGCGCAAAAACTTATAACTAATATCGTTATAAATCAGGCGTCCATCTTCTTCAATTTCAAAAATATTGTGCGTTTTAGGGCCGATATATAAATGGTATCTTGCTTTATTTGTTCCGATTTTGGTTACACTATCGTCAAAGGCACTGCTCTTTTTTCGCCACAGCGGACTAACGGTGCATTTAAAAGGCATTGATGTCCAGTCACCGTCTTTAAGCACAGCAGTTGAGCCTATTTTATCAAGCTGGTTTTTAATAATATAAGCACTGTTCATATCACACCGCCTCAAATGCAAAACCTTTATCTTTAATCAGTGAGGTACACTGTTCAAAAGCGAAGTTACAAATAGCTTTTGCATTTTCAAGGTTTGAAGATGTGTCGATTGAATACGACACATCCCCTGCCTTAAATGAAGTAATACCCTCTGACTGATTAGTAAGCACATATTGGTAATAAGCCCTTGCCGCACATAAAAATATAACTGTGTTTTTATTTTCATCCCCGTTATTTTTTAAAAGTGAGTTGATATATTCCGTTTCCATATAAATCAAAGATTCATACTTTTTCGCTTCTTCCTCACTTAATGATGAAAGGGTAATAAAATCTTTTTTAACTTTTACTAAATCAGTCATTTAATCACCTTACACCTGTTTGCAGAAAACACGAATAGCATTAGGGAAAATGCAGTTAAAGCCTACAATTGTTGATATGCTGGCTCTTTCAAGCTGGCGGTCAATAAGCTTGTCAAATTCTGTTGTAATATCACTTGCAACTACTCTTTCAATCGCATAATTTTTATCAAGAGCAACAATATATCCGTCTGCAATATTAGTGTTGATAATAACTTCCGCACCGAAAGGAGTAAGTATTTTGCCTGTACCGTGGAAATCAAGGCCTGCATCGGCATCTCTGAACTGCGGTAATTTGAGAATTTGAGCATATGTATTAGGACTCATCAACATTGTTGTAAGGTTGAAAGGTGACATTGAAGCATAAAGATTTACAAGGCCATCATAAGTAATTGTATCACCGGTATACTTTATGGTAGTAGATTCATTACTATTGGCAATTTCAAGAACCTTGTCAACTTCCATACGCATAATATTTTCGCCGATACGACGAAGTGCAAGTGAAAATACATCAAGCTTTTGGAACTTAATTGCTTCATATGAAGCAGAAATGATTTTACCGTACTTATTAAGCTTTGTGAGTGTGTCCTTAACTTTAATCTCAACTGTTTCAAGCTGTGTGCCTTCTGCAATAGGATTAAAAGTGGTGTAATTTTCATCTTCGGTAAGCTCGATTGACCTGTAATCAAGTGAATCAACAAAAGTAGTTGTCGCTATAATCTTATCAATTGTGCAGTTATCTTTCATACCAAGCTTGATTGAACGGGAAACAAATTCAGGGAAAAGTGCTGCTGAATCAGTAGTTTGGAAAAACTTTGAAACAGTATCGCAGTCCTTACCTGAAACCTTAATATCAAATCTCTTAAGCTGGCGTTCAAATGCGTCAAGCCCTTCAAGTGATGTACCCTTATAATTTTCTGATGGGTCAAGTGCTTCAAGAGCCTGTGTAAATGATTTTCCTGTGGTATATAAACCTTTTTCAATTTTAATATTTTCGTATGACATAAATAATTCCTCCGTTAAATAAATTATAATTTAAATTGATTTACTGTATTTGATGTTTTGTCATCATCTGTTTTAATTTGAAGCTTAACGCTTTTTTCACGGCTTTTCTTTAAAAATGCATCTTTAAAAGACATAAGCTCCTTTGCAGTCATTACTTCGGCAACAGATGTAAATGTTTTAATATCCATTTCCGGCATTGATACTGCACAAAGTCTTACAACCTCTTCCGTAAGGCTCTTTTTATACTGTCTGCCGAGTTCGGCATCATCCTCAAGTGTATCAACATAATCTAAAAGCGAATCAATCTGGCTTTTTGAAACAGATGTTTCCTCGCTCATACCTTTGAGTGTATTTATAATATCTTCCATATTACTCTCCTTTGTAATTTCAAATGCTTTTGTAACCCCTGCCTCTCTTTGCGCCGGAACCGCAACAAAGCTGAATTCATATGCATCACTTATATCCGACAGTACCGTGCAGGCAATTTTGCCCTTGTATTTTTTGCCGGATATATGCTCGCATCTGCCTTGCCTTTTGTTTTTTCCGCAAATTGAACAGGTGGCTGTTGATGAAGAACAGGAAATAGAAACTTCCTTTTTTATTCCGGCATCAATTGCCTCAATAAATGATTTGTTTTCATCATTTTTCACAGTGTAAGCTTTTGCTTTAAGCATATAATAAGGCTCACCGTCGGCAGTGATTTTACCGTCAACCTTTTCAATCCAAGTGTCAAAAATTCTTGCCTTTTGGTCACTTGCTTTCATTGAATGGTCGCTTATTCCCGTTTTACCTACAAAAAGCTTTTTAAGTTTTTCAAGTGCTGACAGTGAAAATTTCTCATAATCTCTGTCAATATCATTATCGCAAAGCGTAACCGTAAAAACATAAAGGCTGTCTGCGTCAAAATCACGCCTTGTATACTGATTGATTTTTTTCAAATCTTCGTCACTTGCAGTAAAACTTTTTTCAACATAACCTGATGTCAACTTTCAATCTCCTTTCTGATTTGTTCAGCTTGAGCTGTATAAAGCTGCGCCTGTGCAAGCTCACATTCATCTTGAAGTGTAATTTTCTTCCATTCAACATTCGCCTCATAATTAAGCGAATTAAGTGCAAGATACATATTGCCTATTTGCTTAATTACCGGTTCAAGAATGCGCCTGTATGACTCAAGCTCCGAAGTCAAAATATCTGCCTGCTGCACGCTCATTCTTTCGGTTGATGACCAGCTAAGCCCCAGCATAAAAGGCGGAAGCCCTGTTTTAGCAACAATTTGTTCAAGTAACTGCTTAACAGGAATTTCACTGTCAAGCACAGCATTATCTGCACCTATTACCTTTACACTGACATCTCCGACTGCCACAAAATCCTTAACCGAATTTGAATCCATAGCGTCTTTCCAAGCTTTTGCCACGGTCTGTGCCGTTTCACCGGCATTTGAATATGCGCTATCCTTATCCGGCTTGCAAATAACAGAATATCTGATATTTCCGGCGTGCCTCCAGTTTTCGCCTATTGTGTTATAAATTTCAAGCAAAATATCACTTACAAACGGTAAGCCCGAAAGTAAACTTGTGCCGCACAACTCGGCCGGCTTTGGATTAAGCACGGAATACAAAATCAAATTAGGCTTGCTGATTTTATTTCCGTAATTATAAAAATCAACATCCACACCGTTTGATGCTCGCTTAAGCTCAATTGATGAAAGTTCACTGTTATATAACGCATAAATTCCGTCGTCGCACATAACAATTTCACCGATAGCTGTACCAAAAGTCAAAAGCTGATTAAGATAATTTGAAATAAACGACGCAATCCCCTTTTGATTTCCGCCGACATTTATACTTTCAAAATATGAGTTCATCATATCGTTTACTTTTTCATTTCCGGTGTTAAATTTAAAACCTTCGCACAAGCGAACAATTTTGTTAATTGCCGAGTCTAAAATAGGAACTGCATTTCGAAGTTCGGCGTATACTCTCGACTCACCGTTTATCGGCATATAACTTGATAAATTATAGTAAGGATGATTTGATGCGATTGAAGTTTGAACTGCACATGCAGTATTTGAATTTTGACTTTTTTTCCTTTTAAAATCTAAAATCTTCAAAGCTAATTCCTTTCTATTGCAACAGATGCAAATGCGCTGTTTTGATTTTCTCTGCCTAAAACAGTAGCAACAAAATAGCGAATATCATCCATTGCGTGATCGTTTTCTTTTTTAACTGCATCTTTTTTTATATTGTCATCCCAGCGGTAAATTGAAAATTCTCTAATAGCATCGGTGCAGGCAGGATATATAAAAATTTCTTCATCCTTAAGTGCCTGGCACACTCTGTTAATGCCTGTAAGAACATCGTTATTTGCCTTAATAACACGAAATTTACCATGTCTTAAAACAGTTTGAATAAAAGATGCAGCCGACGGGTCAATAATCAAAGCTGTTATTTCTCTGTTTTCGGCAAGTTTTTCAAGCTCGCGGTAATACTCCTCATCTGTAAGCTGAATACCGTTGTCCCTTCCTGAATAATAATACTCGTCAAGCCTAAACCACTTACCGTCACATTCACCCCAAAGCCCTAAAGAAAAAGGATTGACTGTTCCGTAATCGCAAGAAAGATAAAAACGATTAAATTTCCCTTTACACTTTTTTATGTGCCTTTCGGGTGAAAACATAGGATATACCAAGCCTTGAGCAGTAACCCATTTTCCCTCAATAAATCTTTCATAAAACGCCCCGGAATAAAGGCTTTTATACCTATCCTTAACGCTTTGTGATAACGAGGGATTATCGTCCATAGTGAAATGGATATACAAAACCTGCTTTTCTTTTGCTTTCTTTATCCATTCCATATAAAACCAATGATACGGATGTTCCGGATTGCAGTTAAAAAAGTATTTTGAATTTTCAAGCGAACATCTTGCAACTGCCTGTTCAACAAAACTTCTCGGCATAAGTGCCACCTCATCAAGCATGACGCCACCCAATGTCATACCCTGAATAAGTGAAGCACTCGATTCATCTCTGCCGCCAAAAAGATAATAACGATTAGTCACATTTCCCCTTGAAATTGTAATCATATTTCTGCTAACCCTGTAATCAACGCTGAAACCAAGTTCTTTAAGCGTTGGCAAAAGCGGAGTAATAACATTTCTGCGAAGTGAAGAAATTGTTTTTCCGCAAATGGCAAACGAAGTATCGCTAAAAGCATAAAATGACCAGCAGATAAACGAAATACCCATACAAAGCGTTTTGCCTGACCTAACCGCTCCGTCACAAATAATACCGTTTTTATCTTTAACATCACTGCCCTTGCACCACCAATTAAGAACTGAAAGCTGCTTTTGTGAAAAAGGAATAAATTTATTCATCCGTCTCCCCCATATAGTGCTTTTTAGTTGCCTGAGTGCTTTTTTCAAGTGCTTCGTAAAACGATGTTGGCGAATTATCGCTTTTTTCATTCACCATTTCTCTGATTTTGTCAATTGCTTTGAGCCTGTCAAAAAATTTTATTTCCATTCCGCCGCCTCGAGGTCGCTTGATTTCACTTACATTAAATAAATCAAGCTTCGGCAATTTTTCAATAATTTCTTCCTCCGGCTCAAAAAGCAGGCTTACCGCATCCGTAATTTCTCCGAATGCAAGGCGCCGTAATCCGTCGCATACCTCCTTTTCGCTTATCTTTTTTCTGCGTGACATTTACACACCTCCATATCTTTTTTGCAGGGATAAAAGAAAAACTCCCTACACTAACGGCGTGTAGGGAGAAAAATATAGTATCGAAACGCTATATTTCACCTAAAAAATAGGCAAAAATATTTATTTTTACTGTTTTATTCACATTATGTGCATATTATAAATCCTTTTTTTGCACAAAATAAAACAGCAAGTGATTAACACTCGCTGTTTAAAAATATGTCTTATCCTTCGTCAATTGGGTTTTTGTTGTTTTTCTTCGACTCTCTTCCATACTTTTCTTCATATCCCGGGTTGATATAGTCTTCAACAACCTTTCCGTCACGAATACGAATAACACGCTCGGCTTCTTCTGCAATTTCATTATCGTGGGTGATAACAATAACTGTTCTGCCCTCATCTTTAAGTTCGTGCAAAATAGCCATAACTTCTTTTGTTGATTTAGTATCAAGGTTACCCGTAGGTTCATCCGCCAAAATTACCGGTGGTTTTGCAGCAATGGCCCTTGCTACCGCTACACGCTGTTGCTGACCGCCCGACATTTCTGCCGGCAAGTGATTCATACGCTCGCCAAGGCCCACTCTTTCAAGTGCATCTTGTGAAATTTCACGCCTTTCCTGCTTTGGCATTCCTCTGTATACAAGCGGAAGTTCAACATTTTCAAGTGCTGTAAGTGAAGAAATAAGGTTAAATCCCTGGAAAATAAATCCGATTTCCTCGTTTCTGATAGCACTCATTTGGTCATCAGTTAAATCATCAACAAGCTTACCGTTTATATAATATTCCCCGTGAGTAGGTGTATCAAGAAGGCCAAGCATATTCATAAGGGTTGATTTACCCGAACCGGATTGACCGATAATAGCAACAAATTCGCCCTCATCAATAGTAATGGATACACCGTCAAGTGCATTTACTTGGTTTTCACCCGGATTATATATTTTATACACATCGCGAACTTCAATAAGATGCATAAGTTTGCCTCCGTTTTACAAATAGTATAGTAAAATATTACAAGATATAATCAAAAAAGTCAAGGGCATAATTATTATTATATTGTAAACAATACTAATATTATTTAAAGAGGTGAGCTTTTATGAGCATAAGCAAAGATGATTACAGCAAAATGACGGATAATGCAAGTCCCAATTCGCCAAAACTATTAAACTGCATTAAAGCATTTTTATTCGGTGGCGGAATATGCCTTTTCGGGCAAATATTATTTACCATATTTCAAAACGCAGGGCTTAATGAAAAAGAAGTGTCATCTGCCACATCAAGCGTATTGATTATAATTACAGCTATTTTAACAGGTGCCGGCGTTTTTGATAAAATTGCAAGGCAGGCGGGAGCAGGAACTATTGTACCTATTACCGGTTTTGCAAACAGCGTTGTATCCCCTGCACTTGAATGGAAACACGAAGGTTTCGTTCTCGGCACGGCAGCACAAATGTTTTCAATTGCCGGCCCTGTAATAGTATATGGCACTGCTTCATCATTTTTATACGGTTTAATTATTTATATCTTTAAATTATATTAGTACCAAAATTCTAAATTATCACTTTACTTTTATTTCATTATTTTATATGATATATGTAATATTAAATATTAAGGAGATAAATAGTGGATAAATTGATTAAAAACATTGACCATAAAACCGTTCTCCCTATTAAAGATGAAGTAACTTATCAAAAAGGTCAAATAGTAAGCAAAACTCTTGCACAAAATGAAAATCATTCACTCACCCTTTTCGCTTTTGACAAGGATGAAGAAATCAGCACACACGAATCAGGCGGTGACGCTATGGTGGTTGCACTTGACGGAGTCGGCAAAATCACTATTGAGGGTGAAGAATTTATTTTGCACGAGGGTGAAACAATTGTAATGCCATCTAAAAAGCCGCATGCTGTATTTGCGCAGGAACGGTTTAAAATGCTTCTTATAGTAATGTTTCCTGAAAACCGAAAATGAAAAACGGGCGTTGGAATTAACTTCCAACGCCCGTTTTTCATTCTGTTTTACCGTAATGTTCTTTTGCTTCGCTCATAATTTTAAGCGTTTCCCTGATTGTTTCAAGTGTTGCTTCAGTCGGTTCAAGCTTAACTGCTATATACGGCCTTTTGGCAGCCGAAAGAGTAACCCTGCCTTTCATAAAAGCATTTAAAATTGCAACCGTCTTTATATCAGGCTCACTTGAATAAAACAGGATTGCTCCGTTTCGCTGAACAATATCTGTTATACCGAGCGATTTTGCACTGTTTCTTAAAAGTGCAATTTCAATAAGTCCCCATACAGAAGCCGGCGGTGCACCGAAACGGTCAGTCAATTCATCATAAACATCCTGCGCGTCTGCTTCATTTTTAATACCTGCAATTCGCTTGTACATTGAAAGCCTTTGCGAAGTTGAAATAATATATTCCTCCGGCAAATGCGCATCAATTTGCACATCAATAAGGCATTCTCTTTCTTCAGGTTCATCTTCGCTGATTTCACCTTTTTCCATTGCCACCGCTTCTTCCAGCAGTTTTAAATACATATCATAGCCGACAGCTTCCATATGCCCGTGCTGCCTGTTGCCGAGAAGTGAACCTGCGCCTCTGATTTCCAAATCTCGCATTGCAATTTTGAAACCGGAGCCAAATTCCGTATATTCCCTAATGGCCTCAAGTCTCCTTGTTGCAATATCCGTAAGTTCTTTGCCTCTTGTAAATGTAAAATACGCATACGCGCGCCTTGATGACCTGCCTACTCTGCCCCTGATTTGATGCAGCTGCGCAAGGCCCATTCTGTCTGCATTTTCAATAATAAGCGTATTACAATTAGGCACATCCACACCCGTTTCAATAATAGTTGTGCAAACGAGAATATCAATATCACCTGAAAGCAAATCGTGCCAAACCGATGAAAGCTCTTCTTCACCCATTTGCCCGTGCGCAATTCCTACCCTCGCCTGCGGAATAGCTTTTTTTATCATCATAGCTTTATGCTCAATTGTTTCCACATTATTATGCAGATAATAGCACTGTCCGCCGCGATTTATCTCACGCTCCATTGCTTCTTGCAAAACTTCAGCGTCGTATTCAATAACATAAGTTTGAACCGGGTGCCTTTCGCCCGGTGCTTCTTCAATAAGGCTCATATCTCTTATCCCGCTCATTGCCATATTTAGAGTTCTCGGAATAGGGGTAGCCGAAAGAGTAAGTACATCCACTCTAGGAAATTTCTCTTTAATTTTTTCCTTTTGTGCAACACCGAAGCGTTGCTCTTCATCAACTATAAGAAGTCCCAAATCTTTAAACTTGACTGTTTTACCCAAAAGTTTGTGAGTCCCTACTACCACATCAACAGAACCATCAGCAAGGCCTTGCAGTATCTCTTTTTGCTTTTTTGCGGACACAAAGCGTGAAATCATTTCAACTTTAACCGGATAAGGTTCAAGCCTTTTAAGTGCAGTTTGAAAATGCTGCATTGCAAGTACCGTTGTAGGCACTAAAATTGCGCATTGCTTTGAATCACTTATACATTTAAACACTGCACGAAGTGCAACTTCAGTCTTGCCAAAACCTACATCGCCGCAAAGAAGTCTGTCCATAGGAGCAGTTTTTTCCATATCGTGCTTAATTTCTTCACTGCACCTAAGCTGGTCATCCGTTTCATCATATTCAAAACGCATTTCAAAATCCCTTTGCATATCGGAATCTTCTGAAAATGCAAAGCCTTTTGTGCTCATTCGTTTAGCATAAAGTGCAATAAGCTCCTTTGCCATATCTTTAACGGAAGAGCGAACTTTGGCTTTTGTCTTTTTCCATTCACCTGAACCGAGGCGGTTTATTTTTACATTTGTATCATTCTTTGGGCCTATATATTTAGATACCAAATCAAGCTGTGTAACAGGAACATAAAGGGTGTCCCCCTTTGCATAGCTTATTTTAATATAGTCCTTTTTAACTTTATTAAGCTCAAGTGCGTGAATACCCTCAAACACACCTATACCGTGAATATTATGCACAATATAATCGCCCACCGTGAGTTCATCAAGCGAATGTATTGCATTTTTTGATGATGCTTTTTTAGCCTTTTTTGTGCTTTGATTAGTTTTTGAATGGGTAATTACAGCAAGCTTCATATCGCTTATTTGAAAGCCGGATTGCACCGTACCGGTCAAAATATTTATGGCTTTCGGCTGTAATTTTTCAGGCCTTTTTTCAAAAAACACTGTATTGATAAATCCCATATCTTCAATATCACTGCACAGTGCCTTGCCTGCCCTGACTGTTCCTGCCATTATGCAAACGGTATATCCGCCTTTAAAAAGAGGAAACAGCTCCTCTTTCAGTTGCGACAGCGTACCGCTCCACGCATTAAAACTTTGCACGCGGAAATTTGCAAGGTGGCGCACCGGTGTATCAAAACTGCCGCGCGGAAGAGAATCCATATATATTGCATTGTTTTTTTCATATATATCTGCAAGTTCATTAAAATCAAGTGAAAATTTATCAAGCCCCTTGCACAAAGTCCCGTCTTCTACAAACCATTTAAGCTCTTCCAAATTAAGCTTTTCCTGCTTGAGCATTTTTTCCTTTACTCTTGCACTTTCAATAACAAAAAGTCTGTCAAATTCATAATCAAATATTCCGTTTGACTTATAAATCAAAGGCAAATATTTATCAAGGCAGTTTAAATGCCCCTCCTGCCTTAACTTATCAATATCACTTTCAAGCTTTCCCCTTGCTTTTATGGCTTTGCCTTTTAAACTTTTTGAAAGTGCTTCAATTTTATCGGCAAGTTTCAAGTCATCTTCCACAAGGACTTCATTCGCAGGTGTAATTTCGATAAATTCAACACTTCCGCTTCGCCTTTGCGTATCAATATCAAAGCTTGAAATAGTATCTACCGTGTCGCCCCAAAATTCTATCCTTACCGGCTCGTTAAGATAAGTCGGAAAAATATCAATAATTCCGCCTCTGACTGCAAATTGGCTAGTTCCGTCAACCTGGTCATATCTCGTATAACCTGCAAAAACAAGCTTTTTTTCAAGTTCGTTTATATTTATTTCGTCATTAACACTGATTTTAAATGTTCTTTTTTCAAGTTCTTCCGGCGGCATAGTGTATTGGCACGCTGCCCCTGCCGACATTACAATTGCAGAGTAATCGCTCTGCAATATTCTTGATAACACACCAAGCCTGATATGTTCAAAATCTCTGCTGACACCCGCAACTTCCACAAAAGTCATTTCTCTTGTAGGGTAAAGCAAAACTCCGTCTTGCAGCTCACTTAAACATTCCTGCACTTTTACCGCAGTTGCTTCATCGGGAGTAATAACAAATGCTTTCTCACCGTTTTGGCAAAGCGAATGTGCGGCAAAGCACTTTGCCACATCTGAAAGACCTATAACCCCAACAGGAGCATTAAGGGTATTAACACTCGTGCTGAGGTTTTGAAATTCTTTACTTTTATTAAATTCATTAGAAAAACAGGACAATGCTTATCACCTTATCCTTTCAGTATATAAATATTAAATTATGAATTATATTTATTCATAGCCTCATCAATTTTTCCTGCCACAATAAGCCTGATTGCTTTGGTTGAATTTTCAAGAGCAGACTTCAAATCAGCCTCCTGCTCTTTTGGAAACCTGCCCAAAACCCAAGCCGCCAAATCATATTCGGGATTAGGTTTTTTGCCAACGCCTATCTTAACTCTCGGAAAATTTTCAGCACCTAAATGTGATATTATGCTTTTAATGCCGTTATGCCCACCGGCTGAACCTTTGCGCCTTATTCTTGTTTTGCCCACATCAAGCGAAATATCATCATAAATTACGATTACATTTTCTGCCGGCACTTTATAATATTTTGCCGCTTCGCCGATAGCTTCGCCGCTCAAATTCATCATAGTTTGCGGTTTCATTACAAGGCATTTTTTGCCCTCAACGGTCATATCCGCACATAATGCGTGGTGCTTAAGGCGCTTAATATCAACCCCTTCTTCAATAGAAAGTAAATCCATTGCAAGAAAGCCTGCATTATGCCTTGTCATTTCATATTTTGCACCCGGATTTCCAAGGCCGGCAATAATAAAGTCATATTTGCTGCCCCCAAAATCCTTTTTCTTTAAAAACATAATATTCCCTCATTTATAAATATGGCAAAAGAGCGTGCAAACCTTGCACGCCCCTTTTAAATTATAATTTTTCTAATCTTCTGTCTTTTCAAATTCAGAAAATTCTCTTTCTTCATCCGGCTTTTCATAGTTGTACATATTTTCATCTTTAACATGCTTTGCGATATAATCATCACGGTTAAAGAGTTCATCTGCCTTAACTTTCCAAGCCTTTGCAGCAGCAATGGTCTTATCAAAAAGTTCATTAGCTGATTCAGGATGCTGCATTTCAGTTGAATATGCGCCTGTTTCTGCAACCATTTTACTGATTGCACCCGGGTTATCAAGAACCGGGCAAGGGCGAAGCATATTATTTGAAAACGGCTGATTGCGCTTATAAGCCATAAAGAGCGGACTTTGAAGTGCTTCAAGAACAGAATGTTCCTTAATATTCACATTTGAATAGTGAACGAAAGCACAAGGTTCGCAGTCACCGTTTGAGTTAATATGGAAATAGTGGCGTCCGCCTGCAATACAACCCTGAACATACTCACCGTCATTCCAGAAATCAAGTGCAAAAATGGACTTTGTATGCCTCCATTCGTGCATTTTTTTATACATTAAAGCACGCTGTTCAGGTGAAACCATAAGGTCAGTTACAGCACCGTTGCCTGTTGGCATATATGTGAAGAACCAAGCGAATTTAACACCATGGTCAATAAGCCAATCCATATACTCATCAGATGCAAGTACATCTGTATTCTTACTTGTGTAGCAAAGTGATGCACCAAAAGGAACACCCCTGTCCTTAAGCCTTTGCATTGCGGCAGTACATTTTTTAAATGTACCCTCTCCTCTGCGGAAATCGTTTTCTTCTTCATATCCCTCAATCGAAAATGCAGGATAGAAGTTGCCGACTTCCTTGATTTCGTCAGCAAAGCTGTCATCAATAAGTGTACCGTTTGTAAATGAAAGGAATGCGCAATCCGGATTTTCACGACAAAGGCGCATAAGGTCCTTTCTTCTCATTGTAGGCTCACCGCCGGTGTAAAGGTACATATATGTACCAAGCTCTTTACCCTCTTTAATAATTCTTGCAAGGTCATCATATGAAAGTGAGCTTGTGTGTCCATATTCAGCAGCCCAGCAACCTGTGCATTTAAGGTTACAAGCAGCTGTCGGGTCCATAAGAATAGCCCAAGGTACATTGCAGTTATATTTTTCAATAGCTGCCATTCTCTTTGTATAGCTGTTGATTGCAACATTCATAAGCGGAGGAACAAGCTTTGTAAGTACATGTTCATCAGTATTGCAAATTAAATCTTCAGCAAATTTCATCCAGTTGTTATTAGGGTCATCCATAACTTTATGAAGACCTGCATAAGTTGAACGATTTACTTTTTTAACATCAAATTTTTCTACGAGATTGAGAATTCTCGGTGCGTTTCTCTTGAAATCCTTGCGTGCATATTTAACAGCCTGTTCAACTGCTACGCTTGCAACTTTTTCCTTGAAAGAAGCCATAACTAATCCTCTCTTAATCAACAAATATATTAAATGTATTTATAATTTTGCCGTCTATTATTGAATTATATTACTTTTACTAAAAAAGTCAAGTATAATTTTTTCTGCCGATTTTAAAATCGAATTTGAAACTTGAGCCTGTAAGTCTTATCTGTCTTATTTTTATAAATATCATTACAATGTGCGCCCCAGCTGTCATATCCGCCGATACCCTGCTGCCTTGCAATAAGTCTTACTACTGTTTTGTTGTATTCAGGCATATCCTTTTGGTGCCATACATTTTCAATTTCTTTAGGAAGATAATGGCTTACATTAAGTTCCATTTGCGGTTCGGCAACAACCGAAAATACTTTCTTATCCCCTACAAGTGTTGCATATCTTACACCTGTTCTGTTGCCGCATTCCTGCGGTTTAAGATAGTTAACCCAAAGATCATTTACAGTTGTATTATATAGTCCGATTTTAGATGCATTGCATCTATCAATATAATTTTCTTCAGGTCCGTTACCAAGATATGTAAGATTTTCAAAATCCTTCGGAAGTTCAAAAAGTACCGATACTTCAGGAATTTCGGGAAGTGATGCATCAGGGTAAAACTGAAGGTCGATTTCCATACCTTTTGATGTAATTGTATAAATTATTTGTGCCTTTGATTCCGGCTGTGTGCAAACAGTTGCACCGCCGGTAATAATTACTTTCTTTCCGTCTTCAAGAACTTTATAGTTATTTATTGACCATTTTGTGTTATTGAAAATTCCCGGTGTGTCACCTGCATCTCGCCAACATCCAAGGCGTGAACCTGCCCTTGTGCCGCGGTCATTATCTGTTAAAGCTCTCCAGAAATTAAGCCTCATAGGCGCGCTTAAAAGTTCTTCCGAGCCGATTTTAATTGAATAAAGCTGATTGCGCTCTCTTCTTTCAAATCTGACATTTACATCATCACTGATTACTCGAAGTGAACCGTAAGTATCATCAACTATAAGCGGCTGGTCTGTTTCAAGTTCATCATATGTATTTTCAAACTCGTTTATTACAAATTGATCTTCTGCTACAATATGGCCTGCATCGCACCAAGATGTATTTTCTTTAGTCACAAATTCAAGGTTAAGATAACATTCTGTTTTGATTCTGCTCAATTCAAGGTCAATTACAGCCTTTTCGCCCGGTGCTATGTCGCAAGCAAGTGTCCCGCTGCAAAACTCGCCCTTATCAGAGCATTGGCTCCAATGAAGTTCATATTTATTAAGATTTGTGAACATAAACTTATTTTTTATTTCAATTATACCGCGTGAAGCGTCAATTGCATTAAAATCTACATTTTGATAGAGCTTTTTAATTTCACAAAGCTTTGGGGTCACACTTCTGTCACCAAAAAGAAGACCGTTACCACAAAAATGACCGTCGTGCGGATTTTCGCCGAAATCACCGCCGTAAGCAAGGTACTCTTTTCCGTTTTCATCTTTTGTAAGAATGCTTTGGTCAACCCAATCCCAAACAAATCCGCCCTGCAAGCAAGGATATTTATCCCAAAGGCGAGTGTATTCATCTGTTGAACCGCAGCTGTTACCCATAGCGTGAGTATATTCGCAAAGAATATACGGCCTTCCGTCACGCTGAGTTACTGCATATTCCTCGCAATCCCAAGGTTTAGCATACATTTTTGACTGCACATCCGAAAGTTCCTTTTCATCAGGTGAACGGTCACATTCAAAATGCACAAATCTTGTTTTATCTGCATCCTTAATATATTGATACATTTTTTTAGGAACAGCACCGCCGAGTGACTCATTACCGAGTGACCAGCAAACTACGCTTGTAATATTTTTATCCCTGTTATATGTAGCTTTAATACGCTCCATACAAGCCTTTTCCCACTCCGGCCTGGATGCCGGAAGCTGAGGGCAACCTACTATTGTTGACCAGCCTGTACCGTGAGTTTCCATATTGTTTTCATCAATAACATAAAGGCCATATTCATCACAAAGCTCTAAAAATTTAGGGTCATTGGGATAATGCGAGGTACGAACCGAGTTCATATTTGACTTTTTCATCATCTCAATATCATAGCGCATTACATCTTCGCTGATATATCTGCCGGTGTGGCAATCAAATTCGTGCCTGTTAGTACCTTTAAATACAACCCTTTGGCCGTTAATACGGATTATACCGTCTTTAATTTCAACTTTTCTGAAACCGATTTTCTGGCTTATATATTCAATCGGCATACCGTTATCTTTAAGTGTGATAACCATAGTGTAAAGATATGGGTTTTCGCTTGACCACACATTAACATCCGTCACAATTGCTTTAAGCTTTGTTTGGTGGTCTTCATTTGCATATTGGCTGTCAAGCGCAACAGTATTTCCGTCTTTATCAAGTATGTTTAAATCAAGGCTCAAACTCTCATAAGAACCATTTGTTTTAACAAGAATATCGGCATAACCGTCACTCAATGTAACATCAGGCTCTGCTATAACTTCGTAATCCCTGATATACTGCTTTTCAGTAGTATAAACATATACATCACGGAAAATACCGCCCAAACGCCACATATCCTGACATTCAAGCCACGATGCCGTACACCAACGGTAAACTTCAACACCGATAACATTTGAGCCTTCTTTAATATATCTTGAAATATCGAATTCGCTTCTGTGGAAAGTTGATTCGCTGTATCCTATTCTCTCTCCGTTTATGTAAAGATAAAATGCCGATTCCACACCTTCAAAGCAAATCACAACTCTCTTGTTGAGTAATGATTTATCAATTTGAATTTTTTTAACATAGCAGCCTACCGGATTATGCTTGGTAGGTGCATTAGGCGGGCAAATATCCTCACTTCCCTCCCAAGGGTAGCGAACATTGCAGTATTGTGCTTGGTCATATCCCTGCATTTGCCAAGAACCCGGCACTTTAATTGTATCCCAATTATGCGTATCATAATGAGGTTGGGCAAAATCGCTCGGCCTGTAAGCATAATTTTTATAAAGTTTGAATTTCCATTTTCCGTTTAAAAGCTTCATTCTGCTTGAAGCAAATCTGTCTGCTTTTTTGGCTTCATCAAAGTTTTCATAAGGCATAAAAGTAGCGTGCTGCGGAAGCTTATTAACACCCACAATTTCAGGGTTTGATTGCCACTCTGTATATCCGTCAATAAAGTTTCTTTCCATAACTCGTTCTCCGACACATAATATTTATCTGCGGTGCATTTTGCCCTCTTGGTAACCCTCTTGCTTAAGCGCAACACCTACGCTTTTCATAAGAATTATCAAATCAAGCTTTAATGACCAGTTATCACAATATATTTTATCATATTTCATTTTTTTCATAAGTGAGATTTCGTCTCGCCCGTTAATCTGTGCAAGCCCGGTAAGCCCCGGCCTAAAGCGGTATACCCCATATTCAAGCCTTAACCTGTGTGCTCTCATTTCGCTTGAAATAAGAGGTCTTGGCCCTACAAAACTCATATCCCCTTTAAGAATATTCCAAAGCTGCGGCAGTTCGTCAAGACTTGTCTTTCTTAAAAACTTACCTACTTTGGTAATATACTGCTCCGGATTTTCCAAATCACCCGTTGCAACATTGGGTGTATTATTTTTCATAGTTTGAAATTTATAAATTTTAAACGGCTTGCCCTTTCTTCCACGCCTTTCGTGAGAGAAAAATACGCTGGTATTCGGTGTCAGCAAATTCGCAATGCAAATCACCAAAAACAAAGGCGACAGCACTATCAGCGCAATAAATGACACCACAATATCGAAAAGTCGTTTAAATTTGGTTGGGCCAAAATATTTTTTAAACTTCTCTTTCATTTTTTATCTTCCATTCATCACATTTACATTTTTATTTTAAACCATATAATGTGTATAACCTTGAAGATTATACCACATATATTCTAAATATGCAATTTTTTTATAACATTTTTTATTATTGTTGCCAACTTTACATTTTTTATATATAATAACAAGAAATATACATTGTGTGCAAAGCATACAGATTTTACATATAAATGCACATAATGTCAACAATTATTTTTATACAGGTGGTATTAACTATGAAAAAAACTTTAAGTATTATCCTTTGCTTAGCACTCGTAATTTTAAGCTTTACAGCTTGTTCTTCATCAAATGCATTGACGGAAGAAAATGTTACAAAAACAGTAGATACAAGCTTCGAGGCACTAAAGGAATTTGACACTGACAAGCTTCAGAAATATGTTGATTCATCAACACTTAACACTATCGCAAACTATGCGCAAAAGCAAGAGCAGTTTAAAACTCTCGGCCAAGCTATTTTTGAAAATTTAGATTATGAAATCAAAGATATTGATTTAGACAAAAAAACTGTTACAATCACGGTTAAAAACAAGGACCTTTCAGATGGTGCAAAAAAATTCGCCGAAGAAATAACAAGCGAATACAGCGGGGTGCAGCTTCTCGGCAAGCTCAATGATGTTTCATTCCTCAACACCAAATTAGCCGAACTTAAAGATTTAATTTCAAATGCAAAAATGGAAGAAGACGGTATTGACATCACTTTAAACATTGAACAGGGCAGTAAAAATCTTAAACTTGCATTTGACGATACGGCAGAAAACGCAGTATCGGGCGGTGCATTAAATGCAATCAAATCACTGTCTTAACAGTTGTTTTAATATATAATAATATAATTTTAAAAAAAATAGTGACAATATACCTTATTTGTGATATAATGGCGAATGGTATAAATTGTTGAGGTGTAAAATTATGGCAAATAAATTTGTTACCGCCATTTTTGGCGATTACTCTAAAAAAGAAGTAAAAAAAGTAAAAAAGACAGCAGATAAAGTTCTTGCATTAGAAGAAAAATATGCGTCAATGAGTGATAAGGAGCTTACATCACAAACCGATATTCTTAAAGGCAGGCTTGCAAACGGTGAAACACTTGATGATATTTTACCTGATGCATTTGCTGTTTGCCGTGAAGGTGCGTGGCGTGTTCTCGGAATGAAGCACTTCCCGGTTCAAATCATCGGTGGTATCGTTCTTCATCAGGGCAGAATTGCCGAGATGAAAACAGGTGAAGGTAAAACACTTGTTGCTACTCTTCCGGCTTATCTTAACGCTCTTACAGGAGAGGGTGTTCATATTGTTACGGTTAACGATTATCTTGCAAAGCGTGACTCAGAATGGATGGGTAAGCTTTATCGTTTCCTCGGCTTAAAAGTCGGCCTTATTATTCACGAAAAGTCAAATGAGCAAAGGCAGGAAGCTTACAATGCCGATATAACATACGGAACTAACAACGAAATGGGATTTGACTATCTTCGTGATAATATGGTTCAGTATAAGGAAGATAAAGTACAGCGCGGCCATGTATTCGCTATTGTCGATGAGGTTGACTCAATTCTTATTGATGAGGCTCGTACTCCGCTTATCATCAGCGGTAAGGGTGAGCAATCAACAGACCTTTATCGCCAGGCAAATGCGTTTGCAAAAACCTTAAAAATGGTTAAGGTTGCAAAAATGGACGAAAAGCAAGATACCGAATCAACATATGACGGTGACTATATTGTAGACGAAAAAGCTAAAACCGCTACTCTTACACAAGACGGTGTTAAGAAAGCAGAAGAATATTTCCATGTTGAAAACCTTATGGATATGGATAACACCACTCTTCTTCATCATATTGACCAAGCTATCAAAGCTAACGGCGTTATGAGAAGAGATATTGACTATGTTGTTGCCGACGGTCAGGTTAAAATCGTCGATGAATTCACAGGTCGTATTATGGAGGGCAGGCGTTATAACGAAGGTCTTCACCAGGCAATTGAAGCTAAAGAAGGGGTTAAGGTTGAACACGAAAGCAAAACTCTTGCTACTATCACTTTCCAAAACTACTTCCGCCTTTATAAAAAGCTTTCAGGTATGACAGGTACAGCGTCAACCGAAGCACCTGAATTTTCTGAAATCTACAAACTTGATGTAGTTGAAATTCCTACAAATAAGCCGCTCGCAAGAATTGACCACCCTGATGTAATTTTCCAAACAGAGCGCGGCAAATATCATAATGTAATTGAGCAAATTAAAAAATGTCACGAAAAGGGACAGCCTGTTCTTGCCGGTACAATCAGCATTGAAAAGAGTGAAATCCTTTCAAAAATGCTTAAAAAAGAGCATATCCCGCATAATGTACTTAATGCAAAGAACCACGAGCGTGAAGCTGAAATTATTGCACAGGCAGGTAAATTCGGTGCCGTAACAATTGCTACCAATATGGCAGGCCGTGGTACAGATATTATGCTTGGCGGTAATGCCGAATATCTTGCTAAAAGCGAAATGAGAAGAATGCAGTATACAGACGAGCTCATTGCCGAAGCAACAGGCTTTGCCGAAACAGATAACGAAGAAATAATTGAAGCAAGAAAGACTTTCCAAGAGCTTGAAGCTAAATACAAAAACGAAATTCAGGAAGAGGCTGACAAAGTAAGAGAAGTCGGCGGACTCTTCATTTTAGGTACAGAGCGCCACGATTCACGCCGTATTGATAACCAGTTAAGAGGTCGTTCAGGCCGTCAGGGTGACCCGGGTGAAAGCCAATTTTTCTTATCACTTGAAGATGACCTTATGCGTTTATTCGGCGGTGAAAGAATGCAGGCTATGATGGCTCGCCTTACAGATGACGAAAATATGCCTATTGAATCAAAGATGATTACAAGAACAGTTGAATCATCACAGAAAAAGGTCGAGGGCAGAAACTTCGGCATAAGAAAGCAAACACTTCAATATGACGATGTTATGAACCGCCAAAGGCAGCTTATTTACAAGCAGAGAGACCAAGTTCTTGACGGAATTGACCTTACAGATAAAATTCTTCAAATGCTTGATACAAACATTGAAGAAAATGTAAAGAACTATTTTGCAGGTGACCACAAAGCTGACTGGAATGTTGCCGGACTTAAAGAAAAGTACAAAGGCTGGCTCACAACCGAAGATGATTTCAATGATGATATTGACATGCTTTCAGTTCAAGGTACAATTGATATGCTTCAAGACAGAGGTCATAAGCGCCTTGAAGAAAAAAGAGAGCTTCTCGGCGATGAAATGTTCCAAGACTTTGAAAGAATGGTACTTCTCAGAAATGTTGATGTACTTTGGATGGACCATATCGACGCTATGGATGACCTTAAACAAGGTATTCATCTTCGTGCTTACGCACAGCAAGACCCTGTTGTTGCTTTCCGTATGGAATCATACGATATGTTTGATGAAATGACTGCAACAATCCGTGAAAACACAGTAAGAATGATGCTTACAATTATGCCAAGGCGTCAAGAAGATGTTGAAAGAAAGGCAGTTGCAAAAGTAACAGCTACTTCATCAGGCGGTGACGATACAGTTAAAGCCACCCCTGTAAGAAAAGGAAAGAAAGTCGGCCCTAACGACCCATGTCCTTGCGGAAGCGGCAAAAAGTATAAAAAGTGCTGCGGTGCTCCGGGCAAATCTCAAGACTGATAAAAAAAGGTGATGGATTAAAAATCCATCACCTTATTTTTTTGCATTTTTATAATCTTAATAACTTCTTAGCGTTATTGTAAAAAACATCTTCCTGTGCTTTTTCGTCAAGTCCGCATGAAAGTACCTTTTGAATTTCAACAGTAGGATGATGAAACGGTGAGTCAATACCGAACATTATTCTGTCTTTTCCTACGGTTTCATAAGCTTCCTTGATTTTACTGCCCATTGGCATACCACTCATTTCAAGAGTGATATTGTCATATCTCTTAGCCATTTTAATTGCAGCGTCAATATAAACTCCGTGGCCGTGGCCCATATGTATCATAGTAACTCTTACATCAGGGTATTTTTCAGCAAGAAGTGCAATGCTCCACGGAAGTGAAAAAGGCGGGTGACCGCAGTGAATAAATACAGGTACATCATATTCCCTTGCAAAATCCATTACAGGATATACAACAGGGTCATCTGCAACAAATGCATCAAAAAGAGGTTGCATTTTAATACCCATAAATCCTTCTTCGTTAATATAATGATTTAATTTCTTTTCAACATCATCAAGTGCCGGGTTAACCCAAACAAACGGAACGATTTTATCGGGATATGATTGAAAAGCATCAACTACTTCATCATTGCCTTGAAAATTAGGAGCAGTTAAAAATGTTTTTTCAATATCGTATTCATCCATTTGCTCTATCAATTTTTGCTTTGTAAATGCAACTCCTGCCCAGCCGCCGAAATTGCCGATATGTGAATGTGCATCTATTTTTTTCATTTTATTATCTCCTTAATTAACCTACCATTTTTTTAAGCTTTGCTGTGATTTTTGTTTTATCAAATACTACAATAAATACTGCGGCTACTACAATACCTACTACTGTTTGAATAGCAAGAGTAGGAAGAGAAGAAAATGCATAAGCCTTATCAAAAAGGAATATTTTAACAACTGTGTATGCAACTATCTGCCATGCACCGCCGAGAATTGAACCTACAACATAGCCTACAATTCTGTTATTTTTAATTACTTTTTCCATAATAAGCGCACAGATAAGTGCCATAAAAAATTTGATAATAAATGTCGGCGCTACCCAAGCTGAATATCCACCGATAAGGTCTGCAAGCCCTGCTCCGATACCTGCTGCCAAAGGAGCTTTTTTATAGCCAAGAAATACGATAGCAAGGAAAATCATACTATCCCCAATGTGTGTGTAACCGTTTACAAACGGAATTTTAAATGTGTAAGTAAATACAAATACCAATGCTGCCATAACCGCCGTAAAAGTTATTGACCTTACATTGATTCGAGCATTTTTTGTGTTTTCTTTCATATGCTCACCTCCTGCCAAAAAGAATAACATTATACTGTATACTTTTCAATCAACAATTTTAATTATTTTTTAGTATACAGTTTATGCTATATATTATATATAATTTAATACCATATTATATATGGCGCAAATCACACTTGAAATTGTTATGAAAATATATACAAAATAAGAAAATTTTGAGAAAATCGAAAAAAAGTATTGACAACTCGAAAAAAAGGTAATACTATTATAACAGAGTTAGCACTCGGGTATATAGAGTGCTAACGATATGATAAAGAGGTGGAAAGGATGATAAGTGAAAGGCGACACGCAATACTCGGTTTGATTATAGAGCATTATTTGCGTACCGGCGAACCAATCGGTTCTAAAACGTTATGTCAGCTTCTTCCCTACTCAATATCCAGCGCCACCATCAGAAACGAAATGGCTTATTTGACGCAATTAGGTTTTCTTGAGCAAAGGCACACAAGCGGCGGAAGAGTACCAAGTAAAGCTTCTTACAGATATTATGTTGATAATATTATGCAGGAAAAACCGATAAGCAAGTATGAAACAGATAAGATTAACGAAGCCCTTTCGGTAAACTCGGGTGACCCTGAAAGGCTTTTGGCAGACGCTTGCAAGCTTTTGGAGGAATATTCACACTGCGCAGCTTTTTGCGCAACACTTGAAGACCCATATGATTGCATACAAGGTGTTGATTTGATTCCGGCAGGCAATCAAAAAGCAATGCTTGTAATGTTAACTGTCGGCAGTAAAATTAAATCTTCGCTAATCAATATGCCTTGCGCACTTGATGAAGATTTCAGAAAGAAATTTTATGAGGTTTCGGCTAAATTTTTAACAGGCACACCGCTTACAAATGTTAATTTAGCGCTTATTCAAAGCGCAGTCGGCGTGGCAGGCGAAAGAATATTTGATATGCTTCCCGCCCTCTCATCGCTTTGTGCGCTGTGTAATGAAGCATCGCACAGTAAATTAACACTTGAAGGTGAAACAAATTTACTTTCACACAGCGAGCTTGGTTCGGATCTTTACAAAATTCTCGGTTTATTAACAGAAAAAAAGCAATTGATGGAGCTGTCAAAAAGCTTTGCAAATTCAAACAGCAAGCAGCTTTTGCTGATAGGTGATGAAAACCCTATATATGAAATGAAAAACACATCCACAGTAATTGCAAAATATAATTACGAAGGCGGGCAAAAAGCTGTTTTAGGTGTTATCGGCTCAATGCGAATTGATTATGAAAGCATATTGCCGAGAATAAATTATATAATCAACACAGTTGATACACTTCTTTCAAAGAAAGGGGCATAAAATATGAGTAAAAAGAAAGATAATGAAGAAAAAGAAGTAAAAACACAGGCAGAAAAACAAGAGGAAAAAGAAACTGAAGCTACCGATAAGGCAGAAAAAAACGCAGAAGAAAATCCGCTTGAAAAAGAACTTAAAGATACAAAAGAGCAGCTTTTAAGAGTAACTGCCGAATATTCAAACTTCCGCAAACGCAGTGAAAAAGAAAAAAATGAAAGCTTTGCTTTCGCTACAATTAAAGCTGTGTCGGAAATTCTTGCCACTGTTGATAACCTTGAAAGAGCAATTGCAAGTGAGCAGGAAGATTACGAAGGACTTAAAAAGGGTGTTCAGATGACCTATGATGGTCTTATGGCATCACTTGAAAAATTAGGTGTTACAGCCTATGGAGAACAAGGTGAGCAGTTTGACCCAAATCTTCATCACGCAGTAATGCATATTGATGATGATTCGCTTGATACAAATGTAATCACAGATGTATTCCAAAAAGGCTATAAATATAATGACAAAGTTGTAAGACCTGCAATGGTTAAAACAGCAAACTAATAATACAAATTCAGGAGGAAAAAGATTATGGCAAAGATTATAGGTATTGATTTAGGTACAACAAACAGTTGCGTAAGTGTTATTGAAGGCGGTGAGCCGGTAGTAATTCCTAACGCAGAAGGTGCAAGAACAACTCCGTCAGTAGTTGCATTCTCAAAAGACGGTGAAAGAATGGTAGGTAATGTTGCAAAGCGTCAGGCTATCACAAACCCTGAAAAAACCATTTCTTCAATTAAAAGACATATGGGTTCAGACTACAAGGTAAACATTGACGGTAAGGCTTATACCCCACAGGAAATCAGTGCAATTATTTTGCAGAAATTAAAAGCAGACGCAGAAGCTTATCTCGGCGAAAAAGTAACAGAAGCAGTTATCACAGTTCCTGCTTACTTTACAGACTCACAGCGTCAGGCTACAAAGGATGCAGGTAAAATTGCAGGCCTTGATGTTAAGAGAATTATCAACGAGCCTACTGCTGCTGCACTTGCTTTTGGTATTGATAAAGAAGATGACCAAAAAGTAATGGTATATGACCTTGGCGGCGGTACATTCGATGTATCTATCATTGAAATGGGCGATGGTGTTCAGGAAGTTCTTGCAACAGCAGGTAACAACCACCTTGGCGGTGATGACTTTGATAAGAAAATTATGGACTACATTGTAGCTCAATTTAAAAATGAAACAGGTATTGACCTTTCAAACGATAAAATGGCTATGCAGAGAGTTAAGGAAGCTGCCGAAAAAGCAAAGATTGACCTTTCAGGTATGACAACAGCTCAGATTTCACTTCCTTTCATCACAGCAGATGCAACAGGCCCTAAGCACCTTGAAACAACTCTTACAAGAGCTAAATTCAACGAAATGACAGCTGACCTTGTTGAAGCAACAATGGGTCCTGTTCGCCAAGCAATGCAAGATTCAGGCCTTTCAATGAACGATATTGACAAGATTTTGCTTGTCGGCGGTTCAACAAGAATTCCAGCAGTACAGGAAGCTATCCAAAAATTCAGCGGTAAAGAACCATTCAAGGGTATCAACCCTGATGAATGTGTTGCTATGGGTGCTGCCCTTCAGGGCGGTGTACTCGGCGGCGATGTTAAAGGACTTCTTCTTCTTGATGTTACCCCGCTTTCACTTGGTATTGAAACTATGGGCGGTGTAAACACAGTAATTATTGAAAGAAACACTACTATCCCAACAAAGAAGAGCCAGATTTTCTCAACTGCCGCAGATAACCAAACTTCTGTTGAAGTTCATGTACTTCAGGGTGAAAGAGAATTTGCTAAAGATAATAAAACTCTCGGTATGTTCCACCTTGACGGCATTCTTCCTGCAAGAAGAGGTGTGCCTCAAATCGAAGTAACATTTGATATTGATGCTAACGGTATTGTTCATGTTTCAGCTAAAGACCTTGGCACAGGCAAGCAACAGGAAATTTCTATCACCGCTTCATCTAATATGAGCAAGGAAGATATTGATAAAGCTGTAAAGGAAGCAGAACAATTTGCTGAAGAAGATAAGAAGAAGAGAGAATCAGTTGATCTTCGTAACAACGCTGACCAAATGGTTTACCAAACTGAAAAGCTTATCAGCGAAGACGGTGATAAATTCTCAGCAGATGATAAATCAGCACTTCAAACAAAGGTTGATGCATTAAAAGAAGCACTTAAAGGTGATAATGAAGATGCAATCAAATCAGCACAGGAAGACCTTCAAAACAAGTTTTATGAAGTTTCACAAAAGCTTTATGAAGCTGCACAGCAGGCACAGGGCGGCGCACAGGCAGGCCCACAGGGTGCAGGATATGACCCAAATGCACAGGCACAAGGCGGCAATCAGGAATATACTGACGCTGACTATACCGAAGTTGATGACAACTAAGTCTTGACATCATAATAAATTATTATATAATACCTAAGAGGCTGTCTTATATTAGACAGCTCTCTTTTGGTAAATGAACATAAAAGAAAGGGTTAAAGTATATGCCTGAAGATAAAAGAGATTATTACGAAGTGCTTGGCGTAAGCAAAAACGCAAGTGACGACGAAATCAAAAAAGCATACAGAAAAACGGCAAAGAAATACCACCCTGACTTAAACCCGGATAATCCTGAGGCTGAAGCCAAGTTTAAAGAATGTAACGAAGCTTACGAAGTTCTTTCAGACCCACAGAAAAAAGCACGCTATGACCAATTCGGCTTTGCCGGTGTTGACCCTAACTACGGTGCAGGCCAGGGCGGCGGCTTCGGCGGTGGATTTGGCGGCGGCTTTGACGGCGATATTGATTTAGGTGACATTTTTTCATCATTCTTCGGTGGCGGATTTGGCGGCAGCTCGCGAAATCCTAATGCCCCGTCAAGAGGTCGTGACATACAGGCATCAGTCACTCTTACATTTGAAGAAGCTGCAAAAGGCTGCAAAAAGACTATTGAAGTTATGCGTGTTATGGACTGCAGCGAATGCGGCGGCACAGGTGCGGCAAAAGGCACAACCCCTACCGTATGCCCTGAATGTCACGGTTCAGGTGTGCAAACAGTTTCACAGCGTACACCACTTGGTGTAATGAGCACACAGCGTACCTGCTCACGCTGCGGCGGTACAGGTAAAATAATCAATACGCCTTGTCATAAATGTAACGGAAAGGGTAAAGTCAGAACCAGAAAGAAAATTGAAGTCAATATACCTGCCGGTATTGATAATAACCAAATAGTTAATGTGCGCGGCTTTGGTAACGCAGGTTCTAACGGCGGCCCATCAGGTGACCTTAAAGTTATTATCAGCATTAAAAAGCACGCATATTTTAAGCGTGACGGTTATGATGTATGGTTTGATAAGCACATTTCCATTGTTGAAGCAACACTTGGTGCAGAGGTTGAAATACCTACTCTTGAAGGAAATGTCAAGTTGAACATTCCTGCCGGTACACAACCGGGCGAAGTCTTTACACTTAAAGGCAATAAAGGTATCACCCGCTTAAACGGTATGGGCAAAGGTGATGAACATGTAAGGATAATTGTTGATATTCCTAAAAATGTTACATCCGAACAAAAGCAACTTTTAAAAGAATTTGACAAAACCTATGTTCCGCCGAAAAACAGCGGAAAAGAAGGCTTTTTTGATAAATTTAAAAAGAAATAGAAGCAAAAACCGAGATTATTCAATCTCGGTTTTTTTGTTGACAAATTATCATTATTGTGCTAATCTGATTATGGTTAGTTAATGCTAACCTACGGAGGTGTGTTTGTATGATTAAAACTACAATAGGAATAGACGGTATGATGTGTGGAATGTGCGAATCGCACATCAATGATGTAATAAGGCGCGAATTTAAAGTTAAAAAAGTAAGTTCATCGCACACAAAAGGAATTGCCGAAATTATAAGCGAAAATGAAATAGATGAAGAAAAAATAAAAAAAGCAATCGCTGATACCGGCTATGATGTTACAAGCTTTAAATCAGAGCCTTATGAAAGAAAGAAAGGTATTTTTTCTTTCCTTTCAAAATAATGATATAAAAAAGAAGTTCAGTCAAAAGACTGAACTTCTTTTTATGTAGCTTCTATATTTTCAAAAACGCTCTTTTTAATTTCTATTACTTAAATTCGTCCATCTTATGAAAGCTTTGAAATTACCTCGTCGCGATTTAATTTGCACTTTCTTGCGTTTTCATTATGAGGAACTGCACGAAGAATTTTACCGTCATAACGGGATACAAGATAATCACACTTATTTCCGTCAATATCAAGTGACTCAAGCGAATATTTTTCTGCAAGAGGTACTTGCTTTTTAAGATTTGACTTTTCAGTAAGCGCACCTGTCGGGCAAAGGCTTACGCAAAGTCCGCAGTTGGTACACTTTGTTTGGTCAAGCGGGAGTGCAAAAGCAGGTGTAACACTTGTTTTGAAGCCACGGCCTAAGAGTCCGAGTACACTGAGTTCTTCAACCTCACGGCAAGAACGAACACAAAGGCCGCAAAGAATACATTTAGCAGTATTTCTTTCAATAAACGAATTTGCATCCTTGGTATATTTTTGTGGCATTTCACCTGCGAAACGCTCCGGATGAATATCATACCTCTGCGCAACATTCAAAAGCTTACACTTGAAATATTCGCGGCATCCGCATTCAAGGCATCTTTCAGCTTCTTTTTGTGCCTGCGAAACAGTAAGGCCGAGTGAAACTTCATCAAAGCAAGCCTTTCTCTTTTCGGCAGGTAAAACTTCGGCAACTATCTGTGCCTCTTTAGTTTTGCCTGAAAAATCAATTTTATCCTCATCACGCTTGCTGATATAAGGCTCTGTAAAATCAAGCTTTTCGCCCTTTAAATATGCGTCAACAACTTTTACGCACTTGTCAGCTTCGCCGATTGCTGCAATAGCAATTGATGCACCTTTGTTTGTAGCATCACCGATTGCAAATACACCGTCAAGATTTGTAAGAAATGTATCTTCATCAGCAGATATTGTTCCTCTTTGTGTAAGTTCAACAGTATCTTTAAAATCATCCGAGTCGAGCTTCTGACCGATTGCCATAATCACACTGTCAAGTTCAAGATATTCCGTCTTACCCTCAATTGCAACCGGGCGTCTTCTGCCTGATGCGTCAGGCTCACCGAGTTCCATAAGCTGAAGTGTCATACCGCTTACTTTTCCGTTTTGTGAGTGAATTTCAAGCGGATTTGTGAGGAATTTATATGTAACTCCCTCTTCCTTTGATTCCTTAATTTCAATTTCTTCGGCAGGCATTTCCTTTTCGGTTCTTCTGTAAATTACATAAACTTCTTTTGCGCCGAGGCGAACAGCAGTTCTGCAAGCGTCCATAGCAGTGTTACCGCCACCGCAAACAGCAACTTTTTCGCCTATTTCAACAGCCTTACCCTGAATAACACTTCTAAGAAAATCTATACCGCCGTATACACCTTGTGTATCTTCACCCTTAACTCTCATCGGAGTGGATCTCCAAGCACCCGGAGCAAGAATAACCGCGTCATTCACACTCTTAAGATTTTCAATAGTAATATCACGGCCAAGCTTAACATTGTTGCAAAAGCGAACACCTGTTTTTTCAATAATCTTGATTTCACTGTCAAGAACTTCCTTTGGCAAACGATATTGCGGAATACCGTATCTGAGCATACCGCCCATTTTGTCCATCATATCAAAAACAGTTACTTCGTGGCCAAGCTGTGCAAGGTAATATGCAGCAGTAAGTCCTGCAGGTCCGCCACCTACGATTGCAACCTTTTTGCCTGTTTTCTCTGCTGTTTCAGGAATGTAGCTGTCACCTTTTAAATCAAGGTCGGCAGCAAAGCTCTTAAGCTGAACTATATTTATAGGTTCATCTACTTTTCCTCTTCTGCATGCCTTTTCGCAAGGGTGCGGGCATACTCTGCCGATAGATGCAGGAAGCGGAATTTTGTTTTTAATAAGCTTTAATGCCGAGTCAAATTCACCGTTTGCAATAAGACCTACATAACCCTGGCAATCTGTATTTGCAGGGCAGGCAAGCTGGCATGGTGCAATGCAGTCGCCGTCATGGGCAGACATTAAAAGCTCCATAGCAATTTTTCTTGATTTAATAACTCTTTCACTTTCGGTATTGATTACCATTCCATCACTTACTTTTGCCGAGCAAGAACGGAGAAGCTTCGGTATACCCTCGGCCTCTACAACACAAAGTCCGCAAGCACCGTAAACTTCAACTGCTTCATCATAGCAAAGGGTAGGAATATAAATTCCGTTTTGCCTTGCCGCTTCAAGAATGGTACTGCCGGCAGGAGCAGTAATTTCCTTACCGTTAATAGTTAATTTTACATTTTCCATTTTATCTGCTCCCTCCTTACTTTCTTACTACTGCGCCAAAGCGACATGTAGCAATACATTTACCGCATTTAATACATTTGTTTACATCAATTGTGTGTGCCAATTTAACTTCGCCGGAAATTGCATTTACAGGGCAATTTCTTGCGCAAAGTGTACAGCCTTTACATTTATCTTTATCAATAGAATATTCAATAAGTGATGAACATTCGCCCGCAGGGCATTTCTTTTCGTTAATATGTGCTTCATATTCATTACGGAAATATTTAATAGTAGTTAATACAGGGTTTGGCGCAGTTTGGCCCAAGCCGCAAAGCGCACCGTCTTTAATTCCGTAGCAAAGCTCTTCAAGAAGCTCAACATCACCGTCTTGCCCCTCACCGTTTGTAATTCTTGTAAGAATTTCAAGCATTCTCTTTGTACCGATACGGCAGTGAATACATTTGCCGCAACTTTCCTTTGCAGTAAAGTCAAGGAAGAATTTAGCCATACCGACCATACATGTACCTTCATCCATTACAACCATACCGCCTGAACCCATAATTGCACCTGTTGCACCGAGTGCCTTGTAATCAATTACGGTATCAATAAGTTCGGCAGGAATACAACCGCCCGACGGGCCGCCCATCTGCACAGCTTTAAATGCCTTGTCACCCTTCATTCCGCCGCCAATATCAAATATAACATCGCGAAGAGTTTTGCCCATAGGAATTTCAACAAGTCCGCTTCTTTTAACTTTACCTGTTACAGCAAATACTTTTGTACCCTTTGAACCTTCTGTACCCATACTTGCAAAAGCTTCGCCGCCGTTATTTATAATCCAGCTTACATTTGCAAATGTTTCAACATTGTTGATGTTAGACGGTTTTCTCCAATAACCGCTTTGTGCCGGAAACGGAGGTTTTAACCTTGGCATACCCCTGTGACCTTCAAGTGATTCAATAAGTGCTGTTTCCTCACCGCAAACAAATGCGCCTGCACCTGCTTTAATGGTCATTTTACAGCTGAAATCTGTACCGAGGATGTTATCACCCAAATAGCCTGCTTCGGTTGCCTGCTCAATAGCTCTTTCAAGCCTTTTAATAGCAAGCGGATATTCGGCTCTGACATATACTACCGCATTTTTTGCACCGATTGCATATGCACCGATAAGCATGCCCTCAATAAGAGTATGCGGGTCAGATTCAATTACAGCTCTGTCCATAAATGCACCCGGGTCACCCTCATCCGCATTGCAAATAAGATATTTTTCTTCACCGTCACTCTGCCTTGCCGCATTCCACTTGAACCAAGTCGGGAAGCCTGCACCGCCGCGGCCTGCAAGGCCTGATGTTTTAATAACTTCAATAACATCTTCCGGTGTCATTTCATTGAGAACTTTTTTAATAGCAGTATAACCGTCAGCCTGAATAAAATCTTCAATTTCATCAGGATTTATAATACCGCAGCGGCGAAGAGCAATACGAGTTTGCTTATTTAAAAATTCTTTATCTTCATCAGATACAAGAAGCGGGGCGATTGCATTTTCATCCCCTGTTTTTGCATATTCTGCAATTTTCTTTGCATCATTTTCTGTTACACGAACAAGGCGTTTTACTTCCTTTCCGTCTTCATAAATATCAACAATCGGTTCAAGGTAGCACATACCTATACAACCTGCAATGGTAAGCATGGCACCGTTCAAATCTTCCTTTAATAATGCCTGCCTTACTTTTTCAGCGCCTGCTGCAATACCGCAAGAACCTTCACCTACAACAATTTTCATCATTCTGCCTCCCTCAATTCTTTAAGTATTTTCTTTGTTTTTTCAGGAGTGAGTGAGCCGTATGTATTCTCGTTAATCATCATAACCGGTGAAAGAGAACAACATCCGAGGCAGGCAACACACTTAAGTGAAAATAATCCGTCTTCAGTGGTTTCCCCGTCTTCAATTCCAAGTTCATCCTTAATTGTTTGCAATATAAGTTCACTTGAATTAACATGGCAGGCAGTACCTTGGCAAAGCATAATAAGATACTTGCCCACAGGTGTCAGGCGAAATTGGGTATAAAATGTTGCAACGCCCATAATTTCACTTTCTGCAATGCCTGTCCTTTCACTTATATAAATAATAGCTTCTTTCGGCAAATAGCCGTAAGTTTCCTGAGTTTTTTGTAATATGGTAATCAGTGAGCCTTTAACCTTAGCAAGTTCATCAAGAACTCCCTCTATTTGCTTGAGGTCAATCTTCTGTTCCACAAAAACACCTCCGTAAGTTAATATAAGCCGACAAAAAGCGGCAAAATTTTCAGTTTAAAGATTAAACAGTAATATAATACCGTATTATATCAAATCTTGCAAGTTTATATTAAAAATTAAATATTTATTTAATATATTGTTAATTTGTGCTAATTATAAGGCATATTTTTCAACTGCTTTTGCAACTCCGTCTTCACCGTTGGAGCTTGTAATAAACTTTGCGTGGCTTTTACATTCATCCGTACCGTTTTCCATAGCAAATGAATATTTTGCAAAATCAAGCATCGGGCAATCATTTTCCGCATCACCGAAAGCCATTACTTCATCTGCACCAATACCCATATTTTTGCATATCCCCAAAACAGCACTGCCTTTATTCGCAGTCGGTGATGTAGCTTCAACCGTACCCGGTAAGCTTGAGCATACATCAAGCCCGAATTCTTTAAGCTTTGCACTTATGTTTTCAAGCTTTTTTTCATACACACCGTAAAATGTTATCTTTTCTATTCCTTTTCCGTCTTTTGCCATAAAATCCAAAAGTGATTCATACCCGTCCATTGTTTTGGTGGCTTCATCAATAAATTTTTGCGGCAAATTCATATTTTGAAAAAGGCTTTCCGTTTTGAGCTGATAGCAGGTTCTTCCATTTGCATAAATTTCAAAAAACACTTTTTCGCCCAAAAAATACTCCACTATTTCTTTGGCTTTTTCATACGGTATAAGATCGGCGTGAATAATTTTTTCTTCATTTTTGTCATACACGCACGCACCATTTGAATAAATAATATAATCAACAAAAGGTACTTGGCTGATAACATTATCAATCAGCACCATAGATCTGCCTGTGGCAACTGCAAGCCTTATACCTTTATCGTGTGATGATTTGAGCGCATCATAAGTTCTTTTAGTTACTGTTAAATGGTCAGGTGCCATAAGTGTACCGTCAAGGTCGGTAGCAATAAGTTTAATGCTCATTTTTATCTCCTAATAATATAAAAATTATTCTTACTGCATTATAGCATCAAACTCAATATTTTTCTATACTGTATTTTATACAAAGACTATACACCAAAGCACAAAAAAATTGTGTACCAAGCATCAAAACAGCCCACATTTCATCAAATTCAAAGCAGGCAATTTTATCACTGTTATTATAAATTTCAAAGCCTTTGAAAATATTGATTTTCACATCTAAATTTACAAAATCCACCCTCTTTGTTATAACTTCAAAAAGCCTTTTAATCTTAATCTTCATTTTTATAATTCTTATGATTTTATTTATCAAACATTTCATCATATAATTTTATGCGACGATGTTTTTCAAAATGCAAATATGTATACTGTGTATAAATATTATATTATTTCACTTCTATTTGGCATTTTTATACTCGAATTTAACTTCTTATATGAATTTTGTGTATTCTTATACATTTTTGTTTGACAATGTGTATCATAACTGCTATAATACCTCTTGTGTCAAAGGCGGCACGTTCAGAGTTTAATTTCAATATTTTGATATTACACTCTGTTTTTTTACATAAAACTATATTATAACTATGGAGGTTTTAGCAATGAAGTATTCAGAGAGGGTACTCGAAGAGTTAAAGAAAACCAATCCTTATCAGCCTGAATTTATCCAGGCTGCAACAGAAGTTCTTGAATCATTATCACCTGTTGTTGATAATGACCCAAGATATGAAAAAGCAGGTCTTCTCGAAAGACTTGTTGAGCCGGAAAGAACAATTATGTTTCGTATTCCTTGGGTTGATGATAACGGCGAAGTTCATGTAAACCGCGGTTACCGTGTTCAGTTCAACTCTGCTATCGGCCCATACAAGGGCGGTTTAAGGCTTCATCCGAGCGTTAACCTTTCAATCATTAAGTTTTTAGGTTTTGAGCAGATTTTCAAAAACAGCCTTACAGGCCTTCCAATCGGCGGTGCCAAGGGTGGTTCTGACTTTGACCCTAAGGGTAAGAGCGATATGGAAATTATGCGTTTCTGCCAGGCATTTATGAATGAACTTTACAAATATGTCGGCGCTGACGAAGACGTTCCTGCAGGTGATATCGGTACAGGTGCTCGTGAAGTAGGTTATCTTTACGGTCAGTACAAAAAACTTACTAACAGAAGTGAGGGTGTTCTCACAGGTAAGGGATTAAGCTTCGGCGGTTCACTTGCAAGAACCGAAGCTACCGGTTACGGCCTTGTTTATATTACAGAGGAACTCTTAAAAGACCACGGCAAAAATATTAAGGATGCAAGAATTGCTGTTTCAGGTTCAGGTAATGTTGCAATCTATGCAATTGAAAAAGCCGAGCAGCTTGGTGCAAAAGTAATTTCTTGCTCTGATTCATCAGGCTATATCATTGATGAAAACGGAATTGATGTTAAAGCTCTTAAGCAAATCAAGGAAGTTGAAAGAAAGAGAGTTAAAGAATATCTTAAATACCACCCTGAAGCAACTTACGGTGAAGGTTCGGTTTGGGATAATGTTATTTGCGATGTTGCCCTTCCTTGTGCAACTCAAAATGAAATCAACAAAGCAGAAGCTCAAAGGCTTGCAGATTCAGGCTGCTATGCAGTTTGCGAAGGTGCAAATATGCCTACTAATGCCGAAGCTACCGAAGTATTCCTTCAAAGAGATATTCTTTTCATTCCTGGCAAGGCTTCAAATGCAGGCGGTGTTGCAACTTCTGCTCTTGAAATGGGTCAAAACTCAATTCGTTCAAGCTGGACATTTGATGAAGTAGACGCAAAGCTTAAAGGAATTATGATTAACATTTATTATCATATGAAAGAAGCTTGCGAGCAATTTGACGCAAAGGATAACTTTGTTGTAGGTGCAAATATTGCCGGCTTTATGAAAGTTGCAGACGCAATGATGGCTCAAGGTATTGTATAATAAATTATATCTTAAAGCACGGGCTTATGCCCGTGCTTATTTTTTTGCAAATTTGTAATTGACAAAAGGGAAACTTTATGTTAAACTATCAATAGTTAGTTTTAGCTAACTTACTTATGGCGGCGAAAGTCGTCTTTATTTTGAAATCCAAGTTAGTTTAATCTAACTTTTTTTAGTAAAGGAGTAATATTATGGTAATAAGCGAATCGGTAGAGGATTATTTGGAATCAATCCTCGTTTTGCAAGAAAAAAACGGATATGTAAGAAGTGTTGATATTGCAAATCATCTTGAAATATCAAAAGCAAGCGTATCAATTGCAATGAAAAACCTTAAAGAAAATAAATTTGTAAAATTCGCGGATAACCACGAAATCAAATTAACACCAACAGGGCTTGAAATTGCAAAAAGCGTATATGAAAAGCACCTTATGTTCAGTGAATTTTTTTACAAACTCGGTGTACCTAAAGATATTGCAACACGAGATGCCTGCAAAATTGAACATGCAGTATCCAAAACTACATTTAATGCAATAAAATCATTCGTTCAAAAGCATAGCTGCGAATTAAACAGCAACAATGAATAATTAAAGAAAGCAGTTCAAATAATGATAGAAGAATACTTAATCGGCCACTGTTCACCCACACTTGCATCATTAAAGACAGCTAATTTGATGAACATTCCGTTTGACACAATTGAAAATTTAGAAAATTCCGTCTTTCAAACTAACGAAAAACTGAAAAGCAAAGGTGTTGAACTGCTGATATTAAAAAAGTGCAGCAACACTGCCCTTGTATATGCATACAGAAAAGATAAATTGCAAAATGATTTAAACAAAAACAAGGTAGATGAGTTTTTAAAATTTTACGGATATGAATCAAATGATGCCGATTACTGCATATCAAAGCTTAAATTACGCTTGAAAAACAGTGCTTCATTTCCGCACGAAATCGGTATTTTTCTCGGGTATCCGCTTTGCGATGTAATAGGATTTATTGAAAACGCAGGGCAAAACAGCATATGTTCAGGCTGCTGGAAAGTATATTGCAATGAATGCGAAGCAATAAAAACATTTAAAAAATTTGAAAAATGCAAAAAAATCTATCAAAAATTATGGTTACAAGGTCGCAGCATTGTAAAACTCACTGTTACGACATAATATATAAAAACAGAAAGGAGCATTATGAGTAAAACAGCTATTGTATATTGGAGCGGTACGGGTAACACCGAAGCGCTTGCAAATAAAATTTACGAAAGTGCAAAAAGCCTTGGCAAAGATGTGCAAATTTTCACAGCAGGAGAATTTTCAGAAGATAAAGTTGGTGAATTTGATACCGTAATTTACGGTTGCCCGTCAATGGGATGTGAACAGCTTGAAGATTTTGAATTTGAACCTATGTTTGAAAGCTGCAAGCCAAAGCTGAAAGATAAAAGCATTGCCCTGTTCGGCTCTTACGGCTGGGGCGGCGGTGAATGGATGCGCCAATGGGAAGATGATTGCAGAAATATAGGTGCAAACCTTATTTTTGAAAGCATAATTTGCAACGACGCACCCGACGACGAAGCCTTGTCAAAATGTGAAGAACTCGCAAAAACATTATAAAAGTATAAAAACGCAACGATTGAATTTAATCGTTGCGTTTTATCTTTTTGCACATATATATTGCTATCAAAAGCACTATCGGGAAAATCGTTCCTGCAAAAAATCCTATTTTCATATTATCATTAAATCTATTTGAAATAAAGCCAACAAGCCCCGGCCCTGCTGTACAGCCCAAATCGCCGCCGAGCGCAAGCAGTGCAAAAAGTGCAGTGCCTCCCCTTTTGATTGATGCCGAAGCTTTGCTGAAAGAACCCGGCCACATAATTCCTACCGAAAGTCCGCATACAGCACAGCCTATTAAGCTGAGTGCATTACTCGGCACAAGGCTGATTATAAGATATGACGCAGCGCATAAAACCGCACTTATATTCATAAATTTATCAAGCTCAATTTTATCACCGAATTTTCCGTAAAACGCTCTTGATATACCCATAAGGCAGGCAAATGCCATAGGCCCTGCAAGGTCACCTACCGTCTTGCTTACACCAAGTCCTTTTTCTGCAAAAGCAGATGCCCACTGGCTTACACCCTGCTCACTTGCACCGGCACATACCATCATTACAAATAATATCCAAAATAATTTGTTTTTACAAAGTTCAAGTATGCTCATTCCCGTTTCACCCTCTTCATTAAGAGAAGCAAAAGGTGCTTTCATAAAAACAAATGCATTTATTATAGGTACAACGGACCATAAAACAGCAAGTATTTTCCAATTACCTATATTAAAAATCGAAAAAAACAATGTTGAAATTAAAACTACACCCATTTGCCCCCAGCAGTAAAAGGAATGAAGAAGGCTCATTGCTTTTTCCTTATTATCAGTCGGGCATGCTTCAACAACAGGGCTTACAAGCACTTCAAGAAGCCCACCGCCCACTGCATAAATCATTACAGCCAAAAGCAAGCCTACAAATGAATTGCTTAAAATACCGGGTAAAAAAGTCAGTCCCATAAGCCCGAAAGCGCATAAAAAATGTGCAATTATCATTGATGGCTTATATCCGATTTTGTCAATAAATTTTGCTGAAACCAAATCAACAAAAAGCTGAATAAGAAAATTCACGGTTACAAGAACGGTTATTTTTGAAAGCGGAATATTAAATTCATTTTGAAAAGTTACAAAAAGCAAAGGTGCAAAATTATTAACTATTGCCTGCACTATATATGCTAAAAAGCAGGCATTTACCGTTATTTTATATTTATTTTCAGTCATCCAAATAAAGCTCCAACTGTTTGTTTTTAAAGCTTTTCTTTACATCAATTATTCTTTGGTTGCTTGAACCTCTGAAAACAAGCGATATATCCTTTTTGTCTTCAATATACGGCCCATCTACAAGAACATCAATAAGTGAAAGCATTTCACTGCTTATTGGTGTAAATGCCCTTGAATTTGCCCTTTTTCCCATAATTTCTTCAAGTGTAAAACCGGTGTAGCACCAAATTGTTTTGTTCGGAAAACGCTCTTTAAACATTATAAGAAAAGGAAGTAAAACTTTTTGATTTTCCGGTTCAAACGGTTCACCGCCTAAAAGTGATAAACCGTTTATCCAATCAGGCGCACAGGAGTCGAATATTTCCTCCATTGTTTCTTCGGTAAAAGGCTTGCCGAATGAAAAATCCCAAGTCTGCTGATTAAAGCAATTTTTGCAATGGTTCCTGCACCCCGAAACGAAAAGCGAAGTGCGCACACCCTCACCGTTTGCAATGTCATTCTTTTTTATTTCACCGTAATTCATATGAATACCTCACATTATCAAAAAAGACCGATTAGATTTTCCAATCGGTCAATTTTTAATTATAAATGTAATACTCTTTCCTTAATTTCCTGAGTTCTGCCCTGATTCCAAAATTGAGTTCCGATATAGCCGCAAGTTCTTCTTGCAACATTCATTTTATCTTGGTCTTCATTTCCGCATTTTGGGCAACGCCAAATAAGCTTACCGTCTTCATTTTCAACTATTTGAATTTCACCGTCATATCCACAGCATTGGCAATAGTCACTCTTTGTATTAAGCTCGGCATACATAATATTATCATAAATATATTTCATAACCTGTAATACAGCAGGAATGTTATTTTGCATATTAGGCACTTCAACATAGCTGATAGCACCGCCCGGAGAAAGACGCTGGAATTCCGATTCAAATTTAAGCTTTGTAAATGCATCAATCTTTTCCGCAACATGAACATGATATGAATTGGTAATATAATTTCTGTCTGTTACACCAGGAATTTTGCCGAATCTCTTTTGCAGGCATTTAGCAAATTTATATGTTGTTGATTCAAGCGGAGTACCGTAAATACTAAAGTCAATATTGGTTTCTTCTTTCCACTTTTCGCAAGCTTCATTCATATGCTCCATAACATTAAGTGCAAAAGGCTTACCTTCAGGGTCTGTATGTGATTTGCCGGTCATATATTTTGTGCATTCATAAAGGCCTGCATAACCAAGTGAAATTGTTGAATAGCCGTCATAAAGAAGCTTGTCAATCTTTTCACCCTTTTTAAGCCTTGCAAGCGCACCGTGCTGCCAAAGAATAGGCGCAGCATCACTCAATGTGCCTTTAAGCCTGTTATGACGGCACATAAGCGCACGATAGCAAAGTTCAAGCCTTTCATCAAATATTTTCCAAAACTTTGTCATATCCCCGCCTGATGAGCAAGCAACATCAACAAGGTTAATTGTTACAACACCTTGGTTAAATCTACCGTAATACTTATGCTTTTTAGGGTCATAGTTTTTAGCGTTGGCAATATTGCCGATGCCGTTTTCGGTAAATCTGTCAGGTGTTAAAAATGAGCGGCAACCCATACAGGTATATACATCACCTTTAAGGTTTTTCATTACCTTTTCGCTGATATAATCAGGAACCATTCTTTTAGCAGTGCATTTTGCAGCAAGTTCTGTTAAATAGAAATACGGTGAATTATCTGTAATATTATCATCTTCAAGAACATAAATGAGCTTCGGAAATGCAGGTGTAATCCAAACTCCGTCCTCATTTTTAACGCCTCTTATTCTTTGCTTTAATGTTTCTTCAATAATAAGCGCAAGGTCTTTCTTTTCCTGCTCGTTCTTAGCTTCGTTAAGATACATAAATACAGTTACAAAAGGAGCTTGGCCATTTGTAGTAAGAAGTGTTACAACCTGATATTGAATAGTTTGCACACCTCTTGAAACCTCGTCATGAAGCCTTTTTTCCGTGAGCTTAGCAATCTGCTCTTCGCTCATAGCAATATTAAGCTCTTCACTTTCGGCCTCAACTTCTTTTCTGATTTTTTTACGGCTTACATCTACAAAAGGTGCAAGATGTGAAAGTGAAATTGACTGGCCGCCGTACTGGCTTGATGCAACCTGAGCAATAATTTGAGTTGCAATATTGCACGCAGTTGAAAAACTATGCGGCTTTTCAATCATAGTTTCACTGATAACAGTACCGTTTTGAAGCATATCTTCAAGATTAACAAGGTCGCAGTTGTGCATATGCTGTGCAAAGTAATCCGCATCGTGAAAATGGATTAAACCCTGCTCATGAGCGTCAACAATATCCTGCGGCAAAAGAATTCTTTTAGTAATATCTTTTGATACTTCACCTGCCATATAATCACGCTGAACGGAATTTACGGTAGGGTTTTTATTGGAATTTTCCTGCTTTACTTCTTCGTTATTACATTCAATAAGAGATAAAATCTGATTATCGGTAGTATTCGCCTTTCTGATAAGAGAACGGTTGTAACGATACTTAACATAAAGCCTTGCAACATCAAATGCGCCTTGTGCCATAATTTGGTTTTCAACAATATCCTGTATTTCTTCTACCGAAAGCGCACGATTTGCTTTAGATATTTTGAACTCAACATACTCTGCAATTTCTACAATTTGGCTTTGTGTAAGTTCTTCCTTTCTGCAAGCAGCGTTTGCCTTTGAAACGGCTACAACTATCTTATTCAAGTCAAAATCCACTTCAGAACCGTTTCTTTTAATGATTTTCATTTCCTGACCTCCTAATATATTACAAAAGTGTAACATACACTTTTTCGCGACTGAATCTATAATACCAAATAAGAATATGTATGTCAATAGCAAAAATCTAAAAAAACACAATATATTGTATTTTGTAACATTGCACAAAAAAATTTTACATATATGTAGTTATTGAATAATTATGCAAAATTTGTCGTTTCTACATTGATTTTAAGCCAAATTCACATTTGCAAAATATTACAAAATAGCAAAAAAGAAGCCTTTTTCTCACTTGAAAAAGGCTTCAGACTGTCAAAAAAGTGACTAAAATGCGCCGCGTTATAATTGTCATAGACTTATATAGTATGGCAAAGGTTACTCTAGCCAAGGCAAAATCGAAATAGCATTTATACTTTTTGCACTTATATATTGTTATTTATTTATTAAACTTATCCAAAATATTTGACGAGAGAGTATAATATTGGTATAATTATTTGATAGTTATTTTAAAATATATAAATTAAGGAGTGAACAGATTGGAAGCGGCTTTGTCATTTTTAACAGGCATACTCAGATATGTACTTCCCGTTTTAGCTGTAATTATACTTTTCACCTGCATAATATCTTTATTCAGAAACAGGCCGAGACTTCACAAATTAGCTCAGCTTGTTGACCAAAACAACGGTTCGATAATTGACATTGACAGATGGGAAACATCAATAGGAAAAAGTAAATCAAACGATATTGTTTTGCCTATGCCTAATGTTTCGCGTTTTCACGCAGTAATCGCAAAAAAGAGGAAAGAATGGGTTATAACCGATACTTTTTCAAAAACAGGAATTAAAGTTAACAGCAGAGATGTTCACGGAAGTGCTGTTATTGAAGACGGGGATATTATAACAATCGGCTCTATCCCGCTTAAATTTTTATGTGCCGAAGCGGTTTCGGCTCAATCTAAATTGCAAATGAGAAATGAGGCAAGCGAATTGAAACAGACTTCGGGAAATGTGGCTTATGCAGTTTTGGTGGATGTCAAAACTCACAGACCTATATATTTAAGAAAAAAAGATGTGCTTATCGGCAGAGGGCAAGAGGCTGATATTCAAATCAACCTTGATACCGTAAGCAGTGAACACGCAAGAATTCATTTAACTTCGCGCGGCTGGGCGCTTTCTGATTTAAACAGCCATAACGGTACAAAATTAAACGGCAGATTTATAACCCAGCCACAACTCATTTTTGATGAGGACACAATCACCTTCGGTGACAGAGTATTTGTATTTTACGAAAAATAATTAAGGAGAAACGCAATGGCAAACAAGGCTAAAAAAATTCCTCATATCAAGCCGATAAATAATTTTGCAATGCTGTTTGTTTTAAGCATTTTTCAACTTATCACCGGTTTTGAAGCCGCAAGTGTGCATGAGGATTTTTCAACAAAAGCAATTCTTTCCACTTTGGTGCTGATTGCACTTGAATGGGTTTATGTTACTCTGCTGTATTTTACAGTACACAGAAGAAATTTTGAACTTGAATTTATCGCATTTTTCTTGTCAGGTGTAGGACTTACGGTTATAGGCTCCGTAAATCCCGACGCTTGCTTTAAGCAGTTAATAATTTTAGCAGTAAGCGTAGTTGCATACACTGTATTCACATTTGTTTTGGGTGATGTTGATTTATGTATGAAACTCAGAATGCCGGTGGCAATAGCAGGCATGTTGCTTCTCGCAGTCAACCTTATTTTCGGAACTGAAAAGTACGGTGCAAGAAACTGGATAAGCATAGGTTCATTTACTATGCAGCCTTCGGAATTCGTTAAAGTAGCATTTATTTTCGTAGGTGCGGCAACACTTGAAAAAATACAAACATCAAAAAATATCATTCGTTTCATTATATTTTCAATTATATGCGTTGGTGCGTTAATTTTAATGCGTGACTTCGGTGCGGCACTCATATTCTTTATCACATTTTTAATAATTGCATTTATGAACTCTGGTGATATAAAAACCGCCGGATTGGCTGTTGCAGCTGCGGGTCTCGGCGGTGCAATCGTAATCAAGTACAAGCCTTATGTAACCGCCCGCTTTTCCGTTTATCGTCACATTTGGGAGGATATTTACGGTAAAGGCTATCAGCAAACCCATATTTTAACAGGTATCGCTTCAGGCGGGCTTTTGGGCCTTGGAATCGGAAACGGAAACATACGCAGATTTTTTGATAACTATCTTATCTATACCGATGATGTTTTCGGTGTAATTTGCGAAGAATGGGGATATATTTTCGCACTCGTTCTTGTTTTATCCTTTGTTGCAATTGCTGTATCGGCACTTGTTAATTCAATTGCCGCAAGAAGCACATTTTATTCAATATCGGCAGTTGCCGGCGCAGGAATGCTGCTTTTCCAATGCGCACTTAATATTTTCGGCATAACCGATGTTTTACCTCTTACAGGCGTCACACTTCCGTTTGTAAGCCAGGGCGGTACATCACTTATGAGCTGCTGGCTTGTTTTGGCATATATCAAGGCAAGTGATGTGCGCACTTACAGCTATTTGGGAGGTGCTAAGAAGAAATGAAAATGATTACAAGAAGAGGCATTTTCCTTTGGATACTTGTTTTTGCTTTTGTTTTTGGCTTAGGCTTTATGACTTACAGCCTTTTAAGTGATGGTGACAGTTGGGTTATGCAACCGTACAACAGCCATTTGTACCACAACGGTGAACTGATAGGCGCAGGCAAAATAACCGACAGAAACGGAAGAAGTCTTGCCGAAACAAATAACGGGAAGCGTGAATATAACGATTCATTAACCACCAGAAAAGCTACTTTGCACGCTGTCGGCGACCTTCAGGGATTTATTTCAACCGGCGTTCAAAATGTATATAAAGCAAAGCTTACCGGCTATAATTCACTTACGGGTATTTACAGTGTTATTAAAAACGGAAGCGGAAACGATATGCAGCTTACACTTGATGCAGATGCGTGCGATGTTGCATACAAAGCACTTTCAAATTACAAGGCCGGCACAGTGGGAGTTATAAATTACAAAACAGGTGAAACACTTGTTATGACTTCAACCCCAAGCTATGACCCACAAAATAAACCGAGTGATATTGATGATAATGACGCTTATTCGGGCGCATATATAAATCGACTTTTAACAGGACTTTACACACCCGGTTCAACATTTAAAATTGTTACCGCAATTTGCGCAATTGAGAATATTCCTGACATTTATGACAGAACCTTTAAATGTACAGGTGAATATGACCCCGGCAGCGGCACACCTATTGAATGTAATGCACGCCACGGTACATTGACTTTTGAGCAGGCACTTGCAAAATCCTGCAACTCTACTTTTGCCCAAATTGCAATTGAACTTGGCCCGCAAAAACTTGCGGACACCGCAAAAGAACTCGGCTTAACTTCAAAAGTCACACTTAATAATGATATAGATTCATCAACCGGCAGATTTTTCCTTGAAAGCGAAGATGCCGATGATTATGTAGGATGGACAGGTATAGGCCAGGGTGACACACTTGTATCCCCTATCGCAATGCTGCGCCTTGTGGGTGCAATAGCAAATGACGGTACGGCAGTTTCACTCAACCTTGTTGAAAGCTTTGCAACCAAAGCGGGCAAAGCGCTGGATATTGGCTTTACCGCAAAGGAAACACCGCTTCTTTCAAGTGATGTTGCCGCTAAAATGAAAAAGCTTTTAAGAAACAATGTTAAAGAGCAATACGGTGATTATAACTACAAAGGGCTTCACCTTTGTGCAAAATCAGGTACTGCTCAAATTGATAATATTGATTCGCACAATACTGCTTGGTTTGTAGGATTTATGGATGATGACGAACATCCGTATGCATTTGTTGTGCTTGTTGAATACGGTAATTCAGGCTCACAAACAGCAGGCCCAATTGCAAACAAAGTTTTGCAGGCACTTGTAGAAAATGACAATTAAAACAATTTAGGAAGCTTATTATATGCAAAATCAAATCGACAATAATGAAATATATAATGAAAATGAAAAAGAGCGTGCATTTCTAATCAGTGTGGATACCGGCGATTTTGATGCTCTCGTTTCAATAAAGGAGCTTGAAGAGCTTGCCGATACCGCCGGTGCCGAGGTTGTAGGCACATCTATTCAAAAAAGAAATGCCCCCGTTGCCGCAACATTTGTGGGTAAAGGCGCATTATATGAATTTGCACGCTTTTGTGAAAATATGAATGTTGATTTAATTATTGCAGATTCGGAGCTTTCACCTGTTCAAATCAGAAATCTTGAAGATGAAACAAATACAAGGGTGATTGACAGAACCACTTTGATACTCGATATTTTTGCAAAGCGCGCGCGTTCAAAAGAGGGCAAACTGCAAATCGAACTTGCCCAGCTTAAATATTCACTTCCAAGACTTACCGGAAAAGGTACTCAACTATCGCGACTCGGCGGCGGAATAGGTACAAGAGGTCCCGGTGAAACCAAGCTTGAAAGTGACAAAAGGCATATAAGGCGCAGAATACAAAACATAAAAGCCGAGCTTGACAAAGTTAAAAGCCGCCGTGAAATGATACACGAAAGAAGAAAGAAAAACGGGGCTTTATCCGTTGCAATTGTGGGTTATACAAATGCAGGCAAATCAACTCTTATGAACAAACTTACCGACGCCGGAGTTTTGCAGGAGGATAAGCTGTTTGCAACACTTGACCCAACAGCAAGAAAGTTAAGTCTGCCAAACGGGCAAAGCATTATGCTTATTGATACCGTCGGCTTTATTTCTCGGCTTCCGCACCAGCTTGTTGACGCATTTCGTTCAACCCTTGAAGAAGCAACTTATGCCGATGTCATTTTAAATGTATGCGATGCTTCAAGTATACATTGCTACGAAAACCTTGAAGTAACACATAAAATATTAACATCACTGTTTCCCGATGAAAAAATTGATGTTCCCGTAATAACTGTTTTTAATAAATGTGACATTACGCACAGCCCGTCAACCATAGCATTTCCTTTTGCAGATGCAAAAACGAGCGTAAAAATCAGTGCAAAAACAGGTGAAGGGCTTGAAAATCTGCTTTTATCAATTCAAGAAGCTTTGCCGCAAACTAAAAAAAGGCTTAAAATGCTTATACCTTTCAGCAAAGGTTCAATTATTGCTGATATTAGGCAAGACGGTGTTATTCACAGTGAAGAATACACACCTGACGGAACTTTGATTGACGCAACGGTAGACATTATCTATTTAGAAAAAAACAAACATAATATTGAAATAATTAACGAATAGTTTTGAAAGCTTTTTCATATTATTACTTAGGTGATACCAAGGTATACCCAATTGTATAACCTGAAAGAAAGGCTATGGGAATTTTATGAAAATGCTAACTTTAAAACTGACGCCGAAAAAAATTTTCGGAATTATTCTTTTACTTGTGGGGTTAATTGTAATATCCGTTACTTTTGTGGCTAACCGCACAGGTGAGGTGCAGAGTGTATCTGCAAGCATAAGTGCTAAAACTGACGGTGAAAGGCGCGCTTATTTAAAAAAATACGGCTTTGAACTTGCAAAAGAATGCACGCAAAAAGAAATCACCATTCCTGAAAAATGGAATGATGTATATAATGATTATAACCAAATTCAAAAAAACCAAGGATTTGACTTGACCGATTACAAAGGGCAGAAAGCAACGCTTTATACCTACACCGTAACAAATTACAAAGGTGACGGTGAATATATTGTTGCAGATATGCTTGTATCCGGCGGTGTTTTAATCGGCGGGGATATTTGCAATCCCTCGGCAAAGGACGGATTTTTAATCGGATTTAAGCAAAACACATAATAATATGGAAAGAACAGATAAGATAGTTGCAACCGCACTTCAAATTTCAAGAAAAGATGCCCTCACTCTTATAAAAAAGGGCAGAATTTCTGCAAACGGAAAAATAATAAAAGATGCAAAAACAAAGCTTGACGAAAACAGTGCCGAGCTTTTTTTTGATGATAAGCGTATATACTATAATAAATATGTATACATAATGATGAATAAGCCAAAGGGCGTTATCTCCGCTTCAAACTCAAAAGATGAAAAAACGGTTATTGATATTTTGCCTGATGATATGAAACGCAAAAATTTATTTCCTGCCGGCAGACTTGATAAGGATACAACCGGCTTCTTACTAATCACAGATGACGGTGAACTTGCGCACTCAATATTAAGCCCGAAAAATCATATTCCGAAAACTTATATTGCAAAATTAGACAAACCTTTTGATGAAAATATAATAAAAGAATTTGAAAAAGGCATCGAATTTAAAGATGAAAAATGCTTACCCGCAAAGCTTGAAACGGTGGGCGGTGACTTTAAAATCGCAAAAGTAGTAATCAAACAGGGCATGTACCACCAAGTTAAGCGTATGTTTTCCCATTTCAAAATTACGGTACTTGAATTAAAAAGAATAAAAATGGGAGCATTGTGCCTTGATGAAAATTTAAAAGAGGGCGAATGTAAATATCTTGCAAAAGAGGATATTTCTTTACTTAGCCAAAATCAATAACTATGTATTTTATTCATTTTGACAACAATATATAGTATTCTTTGCGGAAAGTTTTTTCCATGATTTACAACTTGCACAAAAAAATGCAACTTTTTTTGTTAAAATGGTTGCAATATGATTAAACTTCTTGTATAATATCAACAAGTGGGGCATATACTTTTTGTGCAATATTTCTTTGTGCATACTGCCCAACCAAACAGAGAGGTGAATATAATGCCAAACAGATTATTCCAAGGAATAGTAAATCAAATGCGTGAAGCAATAGACAGAACAATCGGTGTTGTTGACGAAACAGGTACGGTTATTGCTTGCAGTGAACTCGGCTTAATAGGTGAAGTTCGCAAGGGTGTAGTATCATCAGGTGTATTCGGCACAACTCAAACTTGTGTTGATAATGCAACTTACACTACTTTCGATGTTCTTGTCCGCCCTGAATATGCAGTATTTGTAGACGGAACAGACGAGCTTGCTCACCACTATTCTGCACTTATTGCAGTTGCTCTTGACCAAATCAAGCAAAACAATGATGAAAAATTTGATAGGTCAAACTTTGTAAAAAATGTAATACTTGATAATATTCTGCCCGGCGATATTTATATTAAATCAAGGGAGCTTCATTTTAACAATGATGCTTCAAGGGTTGTATTTTTAATCAGGACAACCCAAGAAACAGAAATTTCTGTTTTTGATATTATTCAAAACTTCTTCCCTGATAAGAGCAAGGATTTTGTAATCAATGTTAACGAAAGTGATATTGCACTTGTTAAAGAAGTAAGGCCGAATGTTGATATTAAGGACCTTGAAAAGCTTGCCCGTTCAATTAACGATACACTTTTATCTGAATTTTACTTCAATGCCGTTATCGGAATAGGCACCTGCGTAACAGGTATTAAGGAACTTGCACATTCGTTTAAAGAAGCACAGGTTGCACTTGAAGTAGGCAAAGTATTTGATACCGAAAAAACTATTATCAGCTATGAAAATCTCGGTATTGCAAGGCTTATTTATCAGCTTCCTACAACTCTTTGCGATATGTTTTTGAAAGAAGTATTCAAGCGCGGTTCAATTGAATCACTTGACCAGGAAACTCTTTTCACAATTCAAAAATTCTTTGAAAACAACCTCAATGTTTCCGAAACTTCAAGAAAACTTTTCGTTCACAGAAACACACTTGTTTACAGGCTTGAAAAAATCAAAAAACTCACAGGCCTTGACCTTAGGGAATTTGATGACGCTATCGTGTTCAAAGTAGCACTTATGGTTAATAAATATTTAGCGTCAAGCCCGGTTAAATATTAAAATCTAACTCATCAATTATAAGATTTCATATAGTTAAAAAACTCTCCTTCAATTTGAAGGAGAGTTTTAGACTGTCGATAAAGTGGCTAAAGCGCACCGAATAAAAATAAATTAACCTTTTTGCCTCCCTTGCAAAGGGTGCGGGTCTCCGGTGGAGACCTCTGCACAAAGTGCAGAAGCACCGACCGAACCGACAGGTGAGACGGTGGGTGCAACTTATTGCACTCGGAGGGATTTGAAAGACGGCAAGGACATCGAGTCCTTGCCGTCTTTGGCGCTTTTTGTATTTTGCTCGGGGGCAGTACCATCGTACAGCTCCCGCTCACAAAATACAAAATTTATCTCACTTTCTCAAAATCTACCAGCGTGTAGAAATTTATAATTTGGCTTTTTCTACACGCTGAAACTCTCCTTCACTTATGAAGGAGAGTTTTTTTAACTAATATCTTCTTTTAGTGCTTCAATAATATTATCACTTTTAAGCTTTCTTACCGAATAAATCATTGTTATTAAGATAAGAACGAAAACTACAATAATAACACTTAAATAAAGTTTAATATCAAAATGATACGGTATTGAGCTTTCGCCGAGCATTTTATTAAGCACCACACTTATTAAAACACTTATCGGCACACCGAAAATCACTGCTTTAAGTGCATAAAATACACTTTCAAGGCTAACCATTTTGCTGAAGCCTTTAGGTGTTGTGCCGACAGATTTCAACATTGCAAATTCTTTTCTTCTAAGTGCAATATTTGCAGAAATGGTATTGATGATATTTGCAATTGTAATAAGCGAAATAAGGGTAATAAATCCGTAAACAAATACCTGAATTATAAATATAACAGTATTCATAGTTTCAAGTGCGTCAACATTATCCGAAACATAATTGCTGCCGAAATCATTTTCATTAAGCAGCGTTGTAAGGTTTTCTGCAACTTCTTTATGCTCGTCGGTTTCAACGCACACATTCATTGAAATATCGTTTGCCTTTACTCCTTTGTTTACCACATTTATATACTGAGAATAGGGCATAATTATACCGACTACGCCTGGTGCAACAAGATTGCACGGCAGGCTGTTTTTATCAAATTTAACAAGACCGCCAACCTCTATATCAAGCGGATTTCTATCGTCGCTTGCATAATCAGGATTTTGAATAATATGCTTGCCTATAATGCTGTCGTTAAACACTTTCGTTGTATCCTGCTTATGAGTAAGATTGTTAAGCAGAACGCATTTAAGACTGTCACCGTAAAAAGCATTATAATCAATACCGTTATTTTCACAAAGCGTATTAAACTCGCTGTCGTCAACATAGTGAATCACTGTAGAAACATACTTTTCTCCGCCGAACAGCTTTGAATAATCAGATGTATAATTTGCCATATCTTTAATTTCGTTATTCTTAATAAACGGGCTTGACTTGCCGAGGGAAATGCTCATATCCGTTGCATCAATATAATATTTATTAACTTCCTGCATTTTATCAAGAGCATCATAAAGTTCTTTTTTATGGCCGTAAGTAATAGTTGTAGAAATCTGATAAGGAATGTTTTTTTCATATCCGCTTGCTTGAATAAACATACCGCAAAAATAATTACAGCTAATAAAAAGAACTATTGAAAGTGCTATTGAAGCAGTGATAAGCCTTGATTTTTTACCGTTACGCTTAAGGTTTTTATATGCAAGCTCGCCCTCATATCCAAATATTTTTTTGATATATTTAGGAGCTTTAAGCTTTTTAGGTTTAACTTTAATTTCTTGCCTTTGGCGAATTGCGTCTATCGGAGTGATTTTTGACGCCTTTCTTGCAGGAATAAAAGCTGAAATAAAAATAGTGAATATACTTACAAGAATTATGCCTATGATTGCCCAAGCAGGTACAACTGTTTTCATCTGCATATTACTGTCATTTACGCCCGCAATCATACCGGTTGAAATGATTTTATGGCCTACTAACTTCAGCGTTATGCTAATTCCCAAAATACCGGCTAAAATACCTACGGGTATTCCGATTGCGCCTAAAATTGCACCCTCAAAATACACACTCTTTCGCTTTTGCGACTTGGTTGCACCAACTGACGCGAGCATACCAAGATACCTTACCCGTTCTGAAAGCGACATACCGAAAGCATTATAAATAAGCATTACCGACGCAATTACAATAAGAATTAAAACAACTAAAACAATCGGAAGCATTGTAACAAGAAAATCGCCCTGTCTGCCTGAAAGATATGACGCAAGCACATCTTCATTAGCTTGGTAAACATCAATTTTATAATCGTTTTGAATGTCTTCTATCGTGCTGTAAGCACTGCTGTTTTGCTTAGCGAGAGTGATATACGCGCAAATATCACCGCTTTTTATTTCATCTTCGCTGATACCTCGCCATACACTGCTGTACTTTGTTGCCGGGTTTGTATGAAGAATTGCTGTTATTGTGTATTCCTTTTCATCACCTGACGGTACAAATTTTTCGTCTTTATTAAAATTACTGCCCGTAACATAGCTTCCGTCATCGAGTTGCCTTTGCCCTTGGGTTAAAGCAATTTTGTCGCCAACCTTGGCATCTTTCATTCCGTTTTTATCAAGAAAATCTTTTTCTACCGCAACTTCATTTTCATTAGCCGGTACTTTACCGTCAAAGTTGCCCGTAAGTACCATTTCAAAATATGATTTATCCCCGATAATCATTTCAGCCGTGCCTCTTTTATAAGAGGTCGGATTTTTAATTTGAAACGACTTATTTTCACTGCCGTACTTTAAGCCGACTTTTGAAATTCTGCTGTCTTTTTCAACCTGCTCTATTTGACTTTGGCTAAGATGATAATAATACGCGTCCCAATTACCTGATGAAATTTTGCCTATTTCACCGAAAAGATTTAAAAATGAAGCCATTGCTACGAAAACAGCGGTAATCATTGCCACAGAAACACAAATACCAAGCGTTGTAACTACGGTTCTGCCCTTATTTTCTTTAAGATGGCGATAAGTCAGTTTATTTGCGATGTTCAACCTATCCTCACCTCATCTCCGGTGATTTTGCCATCCTCAATAGTGATTACTCTGTCTGCCGAATTCGCAATTTTTTCATCGTGAGTGATAATAATTACAGTTTGGTTAAAATCTTTATTAAATTGCCTTAAAAGAGAAATAATTTCCTTGCTGTTTTCGCTGTCAAGATTTCCGGTAGGCTCATCTGCAAGCATAAGCGCAGGGTTATTTACAAGCGCGCGCCCGATTGATACACGCTGCTGCTGGCCGCCTGAAAGCTGATTTGGCAAATGGTCAAGCCTGTTTTCAAGCCCAAGCCTTTTAACAAGAGTGGAAATCTGCTTTTCGTCCGGCTTTCTTCCGTCGAGAAGAAGCGGCAAAGTCAAATTTTCCTGAACAGTTAAAATAGGAATAAGATTATAAAACTGATAAATCAAACCTATTTGCCTGCGGCGGAAAATAGCAAGTGCTGTTTCATCAAGATTTGAAATATCCGTCTGGTTAATAACAACACTGCCCTTTGTAGGCACATCTACCCCGCCGAGAATGTGAAGAAGCGTTGATTTGCCCGAACCGCTCGGCCCGATAATAGCAACGAACTCACCTTTTTCTACTGAAAAAGACACATTATCAAGTGCCTTTACCATAGTGTCACCCTTGCCGTAAGTTTTGCATAAATTTGTAACTTCAAGTATTTTCATAAGTAGTTATCTCCTTTCGATGAGTCCATAATATCAATTCAAACTTACAACCGGGTGACTTTTAAATTACAATTTTGTCACTTACCCAAATATCAGTTTGTATCGTTTTTTAATGAATCAATAATAGAATTGTTTTTAATAAGCTTTAATGAATAAATCATAGTAAGTGCTATGATAACAAATACTGCCACGCAGGCAATAAGATAAAGCCAAATATTGACTGAAAAAGGAATAGGATTATCCTTTGAAATGATATATCCCACCACCCTGTTAATAACAAGGCTCAACGGTACACCGAAAAGCAAGCCGAATAAACCGTAAAATGCACTTTCAAGCAGTATCGTCTTTTTAAATTCTTTTGGCGTCATACCCACGCTTTTCAGCATAGCAAGTTCCTTTTTCCTGCCTGCAATCTGCGCTGTCATTGTGTTGATTATATTAAATACTGTTATTAGTGTAATAAGCAAAATGAAGCTGTAAGAAAGAAATTGAACAGCGGATATAATGCTCTTTTCCCTCATCGTCCAATAATAAATGTTATATGCGTCGCCATCGGCTTCATTTTCGGACAAATAATCCTTAAGTTCCTTTTCAACCTTATATGGCTCGTCGGTTTCAATACCGTAATCGAAATAAAAATCGTCAACATCGTAAAGCTTATCGTATACGCTCATAGGCGCATAAAAAGCAACACCGCCCGACTCTAAATTGCAAATAGGATTATCCTTATCATATTTTATAAAATCGCAGAATTTATAAATAGATGTGCGACCGGTCTTATAAAAGAAACTAATCTGATTCCCGTCCTCGTCGAGCTTATTTTCCCTTTCGGTTTTATCAAAATCAAAGCCATATTCGCCGATAGTTTTGCCGAGTAGGTTATTATTAAAAATCGGCTCACCGTTACGGTCAATTGTGTTTATTACAATCGTCTTAATCGAGCCGTCTTTATCGGGCGAATAATATTTTTTATAATCAATTCCGTTTTTCTTGCAAAGCGCATTGAAATCCTCGTCATCAAGCAAATGAGCGGTATATGTTATATCCTGCGCTGCGACAAATTTATATTTATCAACAAAAATGCTTTCATTATGAAACGACATATCATACTCACGTGAATTATCATAAGGATTTATCTCGTTTCTTGAAATCGGCGAATACCAAGCCGCCCAAATCGAATAAAAACGCTTTACCCTTTTATTTGTTTTCAAATAATTTCTTGCTTTTTCAAGCTGTGCCTTGCTTTCGGCACTGTATTGATACATAATCTGATAAGGAATTTCATAATCTATGTTTGACGCCGCTTTAAATGTTTCGCAAAAATAATTACAGCTTAAAAAGAGAACTGCGCAAATACATATACAAGCAATAATCGTCCTTGATTTTCTGCCGTTGCGCCTTAAATTTTTAAACGCAATGTCACCCTCAAAACCGAAAAGTTTAGTTATAATAAACGGAGTGCGAATTTTGCCCTTGCACTTAATCTCGTCAGTTTTTCTAATCGCATCAATCGCAGTAATTCTTGCCGCCTTTTGCACAGGCGAAATGATTGACACAAAAACAGTCAGCGCTGCCAAAATAACAATAAGGCAAAGCACCCACAGGGAAATATGGGTTGAATATTTGATATTGTCGTTATAGCCATCCATAATCGAGGCAATTTTGGCGTTCATTGCGCTTTGCGATATAAAGGTGACAAGCAAGCCAAGCGCTATGCCGAGAATTATTCCTATTCCTCCCAAGATTGCGCCCTCAAAATAGAGCGTCTTTTTCTTCTGCTTTCTTGTTGCACCGACCGAGGAGAGCATACCGAGGTATTTGATTTGCTCGCCGACAGAGAGCGCAAAGGAATTATAAATCATTGCAAATGACGAAACGAAAATTACGGCAAAAACAACAATTCCGATTGCAGTAAGCTTTAATACCTGCGGCAAATCGTTTTTGTCTATCGAAAAAGCAAGCCTTGAATTTAAAAAGCCTGTATTTTCGCCCACATTAAATGCCCTTTTCTTTTTAGTAAAACCAAATTTGTCAAAAACACTGTTTATCTTTATATATGAAAAAGGAGTAATATGCTTAAGCTTTCCGTAAGCAACAAGATTTTTACTTTTTAAATCGCTCATTCCACGAATGATTGCGCCACGCTCGGTCGGCTCGTTATCGTGGAGAATACCTACTACTTTAAATGTTTCGTCCTTTTCCTTTTCAAAGCGTTCGCCGAATTGGTAATCGCCCTTTATCGGCAGAATAACAAAATCGCCTTTAAGCCTTGAGCCGACTGCAATTTTAATTTCATCGCCTATTTTCAAATCAAGTCCGTTATTTTTAATAAGCGACTGCTCCACCATAATTTCGTTATCCGCTTGAGGCAAAGCACCGTCATATTTGCAGGTGACCGCATCCTTAATATACTGCTTATCTCCCTGATATATCGTGCCTACTCTTAAATAATTAGCCTTATTTGAATATATCTTATAGCTTTGCTCCTCAGTCGATAAATCCTTATTAAAGCCTATATCTTTAAGCGAGGAATCGCTTAGTAAATATTTTTTTGGCACTTTCATAATCTGTTTTTACAAAGAAATGCCAATTGCCGTTTTCGTTAATCGCCTTTTCGCCGTAGTAGTGAGCAAAAGAGGTGGCACATGTAAAAATAACAGTAAGCATAACTACGGATATAGTTATACCTAAAACAGTTAAAACCGACCTTGTTTTGTTCTGCTTCAAATGGCGCAGGGCTAATTGCTTTGTTATACTCATAATAAATACCTCCCCCGTCAGTGTAAAAATGGGTACAGTCCCCTTACACTATCACCATCATAACAGTTCTAACTTACAATCCCGTGACACTAATATTACAAAAATGTCACATATTGAAATAACCTTTGCTTGCAACGACGAGGCTTTTCGCTCAAAATCCCTCCGATTGCTTCGCAATCATTTCCCTTGTTAAAGGAGGCAGTTTATACTATCGTTTTATAAAATCTTAATTCAAAAATGCTTCCCTTGCCAAGCTCGGAATTAACAATAATATCGCCTTTTTCTTTTTCAAGCACAGTCTTTGCAAGTGCCAAACCTATACCCACACTTTCGTTTGATGAATTTTCACCATGATAAAAGCGTTCAAAAATATGCGGCAAATCATTCGGCGCAATGCCACACCCGTCATCTTCAATAAAAAGGGAATTGAAAACATTTGTTTTTTCACAATAGAATTTAAGATGACCTTTTTTATCCGTATGCTCAATGCAGTTTTTGATGATATTTTCTATTGCTTCACCCGTCCAGCTTGAATCGCCGATAAAATCAAAATCTTCTGCACTGTTTATAATTTCAATCTGCTTTATATCACAGGTTACATAAAACGGTTTTAAACTTCGATTTAAAACAGATTTAATGCTCACTTTTTCGTGCTTAAATTCGGTTGTGCCTGCGTCAAGCTTTGATATTTTGAGAAGATTTGTAATAAGCCACTTCATTTTATCAAGCTGATTTTCAATAATATTTATAAATTCACCACGCTTGTCCTCACCCTTTTCATCTTTAATCAAATCAGTCATCACCATCATTGATGTCAGCGGCGTTTTAAGCTGATGTGATATATCTGCAAGTGAGTTTGCAAGATGAATTTTATCTTTTTTCAGTTCATCATTTTGCGTTTTTAAAAGCGTCATTATCTTATAAAGATTATTTTTGAGTATCGACATTTCACCTTCGGTATTATCCATAATATCAAGCTCAAAATTACCCGAACACATAAGTGAAAGATAATTATTAAGTTCATTTATTTTATCGTTTCTTTTCTTGATATTATAAAAATATACACCGCTTAAAAGTATACCGAGTGCCAAACAGATAATACCCGCCCATTTGTTTAAAAACAAACATATCAAAGTCGATACAAGTGTAAAAATCGCACCGAATATTAAAGTCAGTTTTGCATCTTTATTCATCATTTTTCAATCACATACCCAAACCCGCGGATTGTTTTTATGAATTCGGGTTTAGCCGGGTCCTCCTCAATTTTATCTCTCAGCCTTTTTATATAAACGGTAAGTGTGTTATCCTCCACAAAATCACCTGCTACATCCCAAATATTTTCAAGAAGTGCAGTGCGTGAAAGAACTTTTCCGCGGTTACTTAAAAGAATTAAAAGAAGCCTGTATTCCATAGCTGTTAACACAATTTCTTCACCGTTTTTATATACTTTAGCTTCATTAGTGTTTATTTTAAGATTATTTATTGTAATTATTCCGTCACTCGTTTCTTTTGAATATCGGCGCATAACACTTTTTATTCTGAGCATAAGTTCTTTAACTCTGAAAGGTTTTGAAATATAATCATCCGCACCGAGTTCAAAGCCCATTATTACATTGACTTCATCATCATACGCAGTTAAAAATATTACAGGCAAATCCCCTTTTGCTTTGACTTTTTTGCAAATATCGTATCCGCTTCCGTCAGGCAAGGTTAAATCGAGAATATAAAGCGAAAACACTTTTTCATCAATGATTTTTTCTGCTTGCTTAATATTTTTTGCAAGCGTAACCTTATACCCCTCATTTTCAAGCGAGTAAGTAAGCCCTATTCCGATAGCTTCATCATCTTCAAGTAAAAATATATCCATATATATCACCTTAATAATTATTATATTTATATAATATCATATATAATATTTTTCTTCTATTACAATTTTGTAATAAAAAACTGCCTTACCGTATGATAAGACAGTTTTTAAACTCTGATTATTCTTTTTCTTCAACAAATTTGCCCTTAAAATCAGGCTCAATAATCGGCAAGCCAAGCTTTTCAACTGATTCTTTAATTACTTCTCCGCCTATACTGCCTACCGGATTTCCTGTAAAAGTCATATAGTAAACAACAAGGTCTTGCAAAGTCGGGTTCATATCATTTTTAATCTTAACAGTGTTATCATCATTAAACTTAAAATTGAACTTTTTGACATGCGCTGTTTCAATAGGGCGAATCCATAAATCAAGCGTACCGTCATCATTCCAAGCAGCCTTTGAATATGTGTGATATATAACATCCCCAAGCTTGATTTTGCTTACTTCGTACTCTCCGTTTAAGCCTACATCAATAGTATTTTCATCTTCTTTTTCTTTCCAATAAAAGCGAAGCTTATCTTCATCAAAAGTCAACATCATTTCATTGATTTCACCCGGTTTATTAAACCACATTTGTGTAATGGTAATTGAAACAACGGAAACAAATTCACTTGTTTTACATTTAATAAGTCGGTTTGATATTTTTTTCTCAAGTTCAAAATTGCGCTTGCCTTTAGGCAAATCTTCAACACTGCAATTATCAATTGTATCAAGCATTTTTTGATATTCCGCTTTGTTTTCAGGCAATGTACCATAGCCGAAACATTCAGGAAAATACTTCCAAAATACTTTCATAACCTTATAGTCTTCCGCCTCACCGCAATTAAGCACAACAAGTGCGTCATATTCGGGAAACATAAAGCAACGCTGGCCGAAAAGCCCGTCGGCTCTGTAACTGTTAGGAATAGGATTTCGCCAAAATTGGTAACCGTATCCCATCATATTATCAATATATCCGTCTGATACAGAATCAACCTGCTTTCTTGTAGCTTCCTTAACCCAAGTGGCAGGAATAATCTGTGTTCCGTCTTTCCACTTACCCTCGTGAATATAAGGCAAAAAGAATTTAGCAAGATCTTCACTCTTCATATAAAGGCCCCAGCCGCCTGCATTGTTGCCCTGCCCGTCAGATTCCCAAAACGGTTTTTCAATTCCGAGCGGTTCAAGAATACGGGGATAAAGGTAATCAATAACACTCATGCCCGTAATCTTTGTAATTATAGCCGAAAGCATAGATGTATTTTCACTTATGTAATTAAACTTTGTGTTCGGCGGAAGAAGAAACGGTGCATTGAGAAAATTTTGCACCCAATCCGTACCGCCCTTATCATCAAGTACGGTAATAAGCTTATCTGAATGCATAGTAAGTAACATTCTGACTGTAATCATTCTGTTAAAAGGGCGCTTGCTCATCAAATATTCAGGAAAGAATTTAACCACCCTGTCATTAAGGCTTAAAAGTCCCTCGCTCACTGCAAAGCCGACGGCAGTTGAGGTTACACTTTTACTCATTGAGTAAAGAACATGCGGTATATCCTTATTATACGGTTTAAAAAAGCCCTGCGCACACACTTTATCGTGCCTTACAACAGTAAAACTATGCAATCCTAATTTGTTTTCATTTATTTCTTCTATAAAACTTGTTATCGCACTGCTGTTTACACCTACTTCCTCCGGTGTGCAATGCTCCAAATTACAATCTTTAAGCCTTTCCATAATACACCTCTCAAATTTTAATTACTAATTTAATATACACTATTTCGCTCTGTTTTTCAACATATTGTATAAAATTTCAAATTGACATTTTAAATATTATGTATATAATTATATTTAGAATTCGATGTTTACATACCATATGAGGTATCTTCTTTATGAATAAAAGATTTAAAAGTTTTAATGTAGTCATAGTTGCAATTTGCTTTTTGCTTGCTTCGCTTTTACCTATAACTTCATTTGCCGCAAGTGAAGATGAGCTTAGGTCAGCCGTAGTAAATACCGCAAGTGCAGAAGTGGGATATACCGGCACATCAACATATTCAAAATACGGTGATTGGTATGGCTATCAGGGTGGCTGGTGCACCACTTTCGTACTTTGGTGCTTTAACCAAGTTGGGCAGGCAAACGGCGTAACTTTAAACGGAAATATTATTCCGCGCGGCGGCAACTGCAACAGTATGATTAGCTGGTTTAAAGATAAAAAACGCTATTACTCCCCTTCAAAATACACGCCTAAAAGCGGCGACCTTGTATTTTTTGATTGGACGGGCAGCGGCTCGTGCGACCATGTGGGCATAGTCAACTACACATCAGGCAAAACAGTTTATACAGTTGAGGGTAACTGCTCCGGCAAAGTTAAAGCCAGGGAATATACAGAAAAAGGTTCAAAACCGTATAATAACATAAGTGCAATTATGGGGTATGCTTCGCCAAATTACGCTTCGGCTTCCGGCAGCAATGCACCGGCAACCACAAAAAAGCCGGCCACAACTAAAAAGGCTACAACAAAAAAAGTAACCACTAAGAAAGCGACTGCCAAGAAAGCAGCCACTACCAAAAAAGTTACTGCAAAAGCGAAGCAAACTACTTCTAAAAAAGCACAAACTGCAAAGCAAACTACTTCACAAACAAATGCTTCAAGCCAAACTAGCGAAACCACTTCCACAACAGCCCAGCCTCCTCAAAGTGAAGCTTCAACCCTTACAAACCTTCAAATTCACGCTTCAAAATATGATTTGCAGGTGGGCGATACCGTTAAACTTGAATACAGTGTTGAGCCGCAAAATACAAATGCGGTAGTAGGTTATTTTTGCGACCAAGAGGGAATAATTAAAATCGGTGCAAACGGTAATATAACAGCTATCGGCAACGGTACTGCAACAGTTGTAGTATGTGCCAATGATGATTTATATGCACAGTGCGACTTCGTTGTAACCGACGCTGTGGGTGAAGTGACAACTATGGAAAATGCCGAAAGCAGAAAAGTTGTTGCTACCCATATTGAAGTATCCACAACAAAGCCAAATGCACAAAGCATTTTAACAAGGCTTGGTGTAAACATAAATGCACTTGAGCAAAACAAGCAGTTATACATAGTTCCGGCATCAATAGCAGGGGTGACTGCATTTGTTTCAATTTTTATTGCAATAACCAAAAAGTTTAAACACAAAAAATAATTTTTAAGGAGATATATTTATGTTATTTAAACCCGAATATGACGAAAACGGCAAAAAAGTACTTTGCGAAATGAATGGCATTAACTCCGAAATGCTGATGGACATTTATGTTAAAAAATTAAAAAAGGGCGAAACACTTGAAATAATTGAGGAAAATAACGAGTGTGCCATTTTGCTTCTTTCAGGCGATGTCACATTTAAAGTCGGAAATGAGATTGACGAGCGTTGCAAAAGAAAAAACCCATTTGAAAAAAAGCCTTATGCAGTTCATTTTTGCAAGCAGGTTAAAGCAAGCGTAACAGCTAATGAAGAAAGCGAAATTCTCGTTCAAATGACTGATAATGAAAAAACTTGGAAAAGTGAATTTTATAATCCCGATAACTGCCTTTACCAAGAATTCGGTAAAGGCCAATGGAACGGTACAGGCCACAGAATTGTATCAACTATGTTTGACCTTGATAATGCTCCGCAATCAAATATGGTTATGGGCGAAGTGTTTAACCAACCGGGCCGTTGGTCAAGCTATCCGCCGCACTATCATCCACAGCCGGAGCTTTACTATTACCAATTTGACCACCCTGAAGGATTCGGTGCAGGCTTTGAGGGCAACACTCCTTACAAAACAGAAAACGGTTCTTGCCTTTGCATAAGGGGCGGCAATGCACACCAGCAGGTTACCGCACCGGGATATGAAATGTATTATGTATGGCTCATTCGTCATCTTGACGGTGACCCTTGGGATAAGACAAGAATTTATGTACCTGAATATGAATGGCTTGCAAATGCCGACTGATTATATAAATTTATTGTATAATTATACAGTTATTATTCATAAAATATTGACTTTATGCTGATATTGTGATAAATTATTGACACGGTTAGATTTAACCGTGTCTTTATTTATGTTATAAAAACAAAATACGGAGGAAAATAAGATGAAATTAACAAAAAAGATTTCTGCTGTTGTTCTTGCTGTACTTATGATAGTAGTTGCTGTATTTGCAGGCTGCTCATCAAAAGGCAGTGATGACAAGAAAGCAGATGAACCAGCCACATCAGCAGCAAAGGTTAAAGTTGTTGACATTGAACTTTCAAGTGAAGAATACGCTTTCGGTGTTGACAAAAAGCAGCCTGAACTCAAAGAAAAATGTAACGAACTTCTTAAAGAAATGAAGTCAAGCGGCGAACTTGAAGAAATCAGCAATCATTTCTTCGGTGACGGTGAGCCAGTAGCAGTTACATCAGCTAAGCAGGATAATTCAAAAGACCAGCTTGTTGTTGCAACAAACGCTGAATTTGCCCCATTTGAATATAAAGAGGGTGACAAGTTCTACGGTATTGATATGGAAATCGCAAAGCTTCTTGCTGACAAGCTCGGCAAAGAACTTGTAATCGTAGATATGGCATTTGATGCTGTTCTTCTTTCAGTTCAGCAGCAGAAGGCTGACATCGGTATGGCAGGCCTTACCGTAACAGAAGAAAGAGCTAAGCAGGTAGATTTCTCTGATCCTTATTATAACGCAGCACAGAAAATTATTTGCAAGGCTGATGATAAAACATTTGATAACTGCAAGACTAAAGAAGATGTTGATAAAATTCTTCAAGGTTTTGATAAATCAGTTCTTATCGGCGGTCAAAACGGTACAACAGGTCAGTATTATGTTGAAGGAAGCAGTGATTTCGGCTTTACAAAGCTTAATGCTACTTGGAAGGGCTATGCAAACGGTTCACTTGCAGTTCAGGACTTAATCAACGGCGGCATAAACTATGTTATCATTGATGCAGCACCTGCAACAGCAATCACAAACGCTATCAACGCCGTAGCATAATTAACTAAAAGATTTGCCCGTTCTTTTGAACGGGCATTTTGTATGTATGATGAGGACTAATAAATGAATTTTGAAAAGAAATTTGAGGCGTTTTGGAGATTCTTCAGCGACAACGGCGGTTACAGCGTTGTTCTTCAAGGATTAAGAAACACACTTATTATTGCTATACTCGGCCTTGTAATAGGTATCATAATCGGTACTCTTATTGCAACTGTTAGAGTTGTCCCAAAAACAAATAAATTGCTCCGTTTTCTTGACGGACTTGCTAAATTCTATGTCAGCTTTTTCCGCGGTACGCCTATTGTAGTTCAGCTTCTTTTGTTCTACTATGTGCTTATGCCGCTTCTTTCAATAAATTTAAAGAGTGTACCTGTTGCTGTAATTGTATTCGGATTAAACTCCGGTGCTTACATTTCAGAAATTATGAGGGCAGGTATTCTTTCGGTTGACCCGGGGCAAATGGAAGGCGGTCGTTCAGTTGGCTTAAGCTATGGCACAACAATGATGAAAATTGTCATTCCGCAAGCTGTTAAAAATATTTTGCCGACCCTTGGTAATGAGTTTATTTCTCTTATTAAAGAAACTTCAGTTGTCAGCTTCGTAGGTGCAACTGACCTTTACCTTGCTTTCCAGCGTATCGGTTCTAACACATATGACTTTATGGTTCCTTATCTTGTAATGGCTGTTATTTACATTATAATGGTACTTGTTATTTCTACTCTTATCAAAATTATGGAAAGGAGTTTGAGAAAAAGTGATTACCGTTAAGAATTTAAAGAAAAGCTTTGGTGATAATGAAGTGCTTAAAGGCATTGATTATGAAATCAAGCAAGGCGAAAAAATAGTTATTATCGGTCCGTCAGGTTCAGGCAAAAGTACATTTTTAAGGTGCCTTAATTTGCTTGAAACACCAACTGATGGTGAAATTTACTTTGACGGTCAGCTTATTACCGATAAAAAGTGTGATATAAATAAAGTGCGCGAGCATATGGGTATGGTTTTTCAGCATTTTAATCTTTTCAATAATAAAACCATACTTGAAAATATTACTCTTGCACCTGTTCAGCTTAAAATTATGACTAAAGAGCAGGCAAACGCAAAGGCTTTGGAGCTTTTGGAAAGAGTAGGCCTGGCAGATAAAGCAAATGCCTACCCATCTCAAATTTCAGGCGGTCAAAAGCAAAGGGCGGCAATTGTTCGCTCACTTGCAATGAACCCAAAGGTTATGCTTTTTGATGAGCCTACATCTGCACTTGACCCTGAAATGGTAGGCGAAGTATTGCAGGTTATGAAAGACCTTGCAGATGAGGGAATGACAATGGTAGTTGTTACTCACGAAATGGGATTTGCAAGGGAAGTTGCTGATAAAGTAATCTTTATGGATGGCGGATACATTGTTGAGCAGGCACCGCCGAGTGAAATCTTCGGTGCGCCTAAAGACCCAAGACTTCAGCAATTTTTAAGAGCAGTATTATAAATAATAAAACAGCGTTGGAGAAATCAAAATCTCCAACGCTGTTTTTCTTAATGCGTATTATTATTTATTGTTTTGTAATCAACATACTGATTTCCCGGCTTTGGATTTTCTCCTGTTTTAGCCGCAATAAGTTCACTTACGGTAACGATTTGATACCCTTTTGCTATAAGCTCCGGCACAACTTTTTCAACCGCGTCTGCTGTTGACGGGTAAATATCGTGCATCAATACAATTGAACCGTCGTATGCATATTTAATAATGTTTTTATAGATTTTATCTTTATCTTTTGAACGCCAATCTTCTGTATCGACCGACCAATATGCAAGTGCCATACCCTCTTTTTTGCACTCTTTTCTGATTGTTGGAGTTACAATTCCGCCGGGGCATCTGAACATTGTAGGCGCTCTGCCGCTGATTTTTTCTATTTGCTTACTTGCCCTTGAAATATCCCTTGCAGTTACCTGCGAACCGTAATGATTGTGCGCATATGTGTGGTTTCCAAGCTCACAGCCGTTTTGTATTTCCCTGTCAAGCAAATGCTTTGTTTCGCTGTTTACTCTCTCACCCACCATAAAGAAAGTGGCGCGTGCATTATATTTTTCGAGTACATCTAAAATGCGCTCTGTCGAATTTGAATTTTTATAATCGTACGCCGGCCCATCATCAAACGAAAATGCAATCATAGGCTTGCTAGGGTCAACCTTGCCGATATTTATTTCTTTATCATAAATAGTAGCTTCCCCTACATCGCTCCACTTGCTGTAAATCGTTTTGCGATTCACGGTCATATATGCCCTTACTCTTGCATAATAAATATCGCCGACTGCCAAATCATTTACGGAAAAATTACGGGTTTGCCCATCTTTAATCATTTCATTTTTATATTCCGTAAACTCTTTGTTTTTTGAATACTGAATATCATATCCTGCCAAATTATCCAAATCGTTCCATTCCATTGAAAGAACGCCTTTGCCACCCGAAAATACACTTAAAATCGGCTTGCTCGGATTTGAATAAAATGTATACTCTTTGGCTTTGCCGCTCAAATACTCTTTTTTCATAAATGAGCGATAAGCTAATACTTTAACTTTATAAATACTTGCAGAAGGAATATCTTTAATGTCATATTTGCAATTATTTTCGCCCTTGCTTGTGCCGATTTTAACATATTTGTTAGTATCACTGTCGAGGTTGTAAATATAATATCCGTCGGCTTTTTTAACCTCATTCCAAGTAAGCGAAATCGAATTTTCGCTGTTATGAGCCATTTTTACATTTTTAACCGAAGCCAAATCTTTGGCGTCGGTAACAAAGAGTGCTGTTATAGTAGCAACTATAATCACAAAAATTGTAATAGCTGAGAAAAATTTTATTCTTTTTTCCATAATCTCCGTCCTTAAAGCACCCATCAGCCTTAAATCTTTTAATCCCTTTAACTCTTACTAATATAGTACAAAAAGTCATAAATTGCAACATATTTTATTCAATATATTTTTTTCGTGCAAATTGATTAAAAGTAAACAATTTTTCCTGTAAAATATATGCTTATTCCACTAATTTAAGTTAACCTTACCGATTTAAAGTGTTATTATTATAACAATATCTTATATGATATATTCGCATTTAATTACATATATAACAAGAGATGGATAAAAATGACTGATTTAGCACTAATTCTTATTGTTTCCGTTGTCGGTACTCTTATAACAGTTTATGCTTGCGGATATATGAAAGATTACCATAAGCATCACTCAGAATTTGCAGACAGAAGAAGATTTTTCTTTGCAATACTTTACGAAAATGAGATGAAAGAGCTTTTCGGTGAGGGATTACCGAGAATATGCTGATAAAAAAATAACATCAGTCGTATTTTAACGACTGATGTTATTTTTTTGCCTATTTCTTTTCAAGTCTTGCATAGTTTGCCATCATCTTTTTAGTTCCGGCTTTATCAAACGCAACTTCCAACAGCATATCGCCGCCCATTGGGGTAATGGTAAGAATTGTACCTGTACCGAATGATTTGTGGCTGACGGTATCGCCCACTTTGTAATCAACATTGCTCTTTTGAGCGGCATTGCCTGCCTGGCCGAATTTATGAGCGCTGTTTGATGATTGCCTTGCAGAACCGATTTTGCTTGAAGATGTATATGAAGAACCGCCCCTTGCGCCCGATGAAAAACCGGAGTGAGTAGAAGTGAAGCCGGTACTTCTTCTTGCCACAACAGATTGGTCATCAATAACAGATGACGGAATTTCCCTCAAAAATCTTGACGGCATATTGCGTGAAGTTTGACCGTAGAGCATACGCTGCTGTGAAGATATGAGGTAAAGCTTTTTCTTTGCTCTTGTAATACCTACATATGCAAGGCGGCGTTCTTCTTCCAAATCTTCTTCACTGAACATTGATTGGTTGCCGGGGAATATTCCCTCTTCCATACCCGGAATAAACACAACCGGGAATTCAAGCCCCTTTGCCGAGTGAAGAGTCATTAAAACTACTGCGTCTTCATCTTCGTTATATGAATCAATATCGGAAATAAGGGCAACATCTTCAAGAAATTCTGAAAGGTTAGCGTCTTCGCTCTCTTCTTCATACTTAATAAACATTGATGAAAGTTCCTTGATATTGTTAACCCTGTCATCATATGTTTCAATATCCTCGTGAAGAAAATCAAGATACTTCGTTTTTTCCAAAACTTCTTGGAGCAAATCATTAAGGCCCATTCCGTCTTCAATACATTCTTGAAAATCCCTAATCATTTTTGTAAAGCCCATAAGCTTTGATGCACTTCGTGATGTTTTTTGAAATTCATCCGCTCTTTCACATACTTCAAATGCGGACATACCGAGGCCTGCGGCAATTTCAAGCACATTTGCAAACATTGTATCCCCTATTGCACGCTTTGGCACATTTATAATTCTTTGAAGCCTTACATTGTCACTCGGATTATTGATAACTGCCAAATATGATACAATATCTTTAATTTCTTTTCTGTCAAAGAAGCGGTGACCGCCGATAATTCTGTGTGAAATACCGCTTTTTGTAAGCATAACTTCAAGGTTACGCGACTGCGCATTCATTCTGTAAAGAATTGCGTGATCGGAATATTTCATTCCGTTATCAACATTTTTGATAATTTCATCAATTATGTACTGTGATTCTTCAGATTCGCTCATAACCGTTTTATATACAATTTTATCACCCGAACCTGAACGGGTAAACAAAGTTTTGCCTTTACGGTTTTTATTATGTGAAATTACAGCGTTTGCACCGTCAAGTATATTTTGGGTTGAACGGTAATTTTCTTCAAGCCTGATTACCTTTGCACCCTTGTAATGATTTTCAAATGAAAGTATATTTTCAATAGTAGCACCGCGAAAACGATATATACTCTGGTCATCATCACCTACTACACAGATATTTTTATACTTATCGGCGAGAAGCGAAGTTAAAACATACTGAGCGTGGTTTGTATCCTGATATTCATCCACCATTACATACTTAAATTGAGTTTGGTAAAGGTCACGCACATCTTCATTTTCTTCAAGAAGCTTAACGGTATTGAAAATAATATCATCAAAATCCATTGCGTCGGATTTTTTAAGCTCTTTTTGATACATTTCGTAACATTCGGCAATTTTGCTTTTTCTAAAATCATTTTGTGAGGTTTGCTTATATTCATCAGGTGAAATTAGGCTGTCTTTTGCCCTGCTTATTTCAGCTAAAATGGATTTATGGTTAATAAGCTTGTCCTCTATACCAAGTTGCTTTTGGCACTGCTTCATAACTCGCATTGAATCATCGGTATCATAAATAGTAAAATGATTTGTATAACCTATTCTTTCGCCGAATCGCCTTAATATCCTTGAACAGCAGCTGTGAAAAGTATATGCCCATATATCATTAGCCTCATCACCGATTGCACTTACAAGCCTTTCACGCAGTTCACCTGCGGCTTTGTTGGTAAAGGTGATGGCAAGCACTTGCCAAGGAGTTGCAAGGCGGGAAGAAATAATATGCTCCACCCTGTTTACAAGAACGGTAGTTTTGCCCGAACCTGCGCCGGCTAAAATTAAAAGCGGGCCTTCGGTTGTATCAACAGCAAGCTGCTGCATTTCGTTTAAAGCCATAAGTTTATCCTTTCCTATAAGTCATAAAAAAGGGTGACAAATCTGCCACCCTGATTTATTATTTTCAAAATTATTTTATCACTTAAGAAGTGTAAGCAAGATACCTGCTGCAACAGCAGAACCGATAACACCTGATACATTCGGACCCATAGCGTGCATAAGAAGGAAGTTTGAAGGATTTTCCCTTTGGCCTTCTTTTTGTGATACACGGGCAGCCATTGGAACTGCCGATACACCTGCTGAACCGATAAGTGGGTTAACCTTGCCTTTTGTAGCAACATACATAATCTTACCGAATAAAGTACCGCCTGCTGTACCAAGGCAGAAAGCAACAAGACCGAGAATAACAATTTTGATTGTATTAAGGTTAAGGAAGCTGCCTGCTGAAGTTGTAGCACCAACAGAAATACCGAGGAAGATTGTTACAATATTCATAAGCTCATTCTGAGCTGCTTTTGCAATACGCTCTGTCTGTCCGCTCTCTTTAAGAAGGTTACCGAGCATAAGCATACCTACAAGTGATGCAGCATCAGGAAGAAGAAGTGAAACAATAACAGTTACCATAATAGGGAAAAGTATTTTTTCAAGCTTTGATACAGGTCTTAAACCACCCATAACAACGCTTCTTTCCTTCTTTGTGGTAAGTGCTCTCATAATAGGTGGCTGAATTACAGGCACGAGAGCCATATATGAATATGCCGCCACAGCAATTGTACCGAGCATATACGGTGCAAGCTGGGAAGTTACGAAAATAGCAGTAGGGCCGTCAGCACCGCCGATGATAGCGATTGAACCTGCTTCATTTGGTGCAAAGCCCAAAAGAATAGCACCTACATAGGTAAAGAAGATACCAAGCTGTGCAGCAGCGCCGAGGATAAATGAACTTGGATTTGCAATAAGCGGAGCAAAGTCAGTCATAGCACCGATACCAAGGAAGATAAGCGGTGGGTAAATACCGGCTTTAACACCGAAATAAAGGAAGTCCATAAGACCCGGTGTGCAGCCTACAAATTCACCTCTGCCTGCAAGCAAATCCCTAAAGCCTGCAAGGTCGTGATACTGAACTGCCAAGTTCGCTTCCGGTATATTCGCAAGGAGCATACCGAATGCAATAGGAACCATAAGAAGCGGTTCAAAACCTTTTTTAATACCTAAATAAAGAAATACAAATGCTACAAGAAGCATAATTGCATTTTTATATCCGCCGTCAGCAGTAAAGAAATAAGCATAACCTGAGTTTGTGAAGATGCTGACAATTACCTCCCAAACACCCTGTAAAATTTCCATAATTTACTGCCTCCTAAAACGGTCTTGTATTATCATAAACAGCAGCATTTGCCCATGGGTTTCTGCCTTTTACATTTACAACATTGACCTTGCGTATTGATTTAACAACAGCACCCTCGCCTTCGCTTACAGCAATCGCAGCCGCAATTGCCGCAACTACTTCGCCGCTGATACCGGCTTCAACCTGCGGTGCATTTGCATTGCTTGCAACTGCCTTTGGTGCAGGTGCAGGAGTAGGAAGCTTATGTTTACTCTTTGTTATTTTTTCGGTTTTTCCTTTTTTAGCCTTAGCTTCGGCACTTGAAACTATCTTTCCAAATGCATAGAAAATAATAATTAAAAGCATAAGCATCAGAAATACTATTCCGGCACCGGCGATAACTACCGTAGATGTGAAAGTCGCACTTCTGTCAGGCACTAATTCTAATAAAATCGGACTCACCTATATTCCCCCATTATATAAAAGATTAGTTAGTATTATAAATCATAACATCAAAAAATTCAACGACTTTTTACAATATTTTCAAATATAGTAAAGTTGTATAAAATTGCTTGATTTTTCAAATAAATAGTATATAATATTATTAACAAAGGAGGTTTAATTATGACAGAAAAAACTTTAATAATTGCAATACTTGTTGCACTTATACTTCTTTGGTTTGCCGAAACCTTAAATATGAAAAAAACAAGCAAAGTTTTAGGCGGCGCAATCGACCTTGCATTTGCAATTCTTCGTTAGCATAATACATATTGGCAAATATAAAATGCACCTGCATATATGCAGGTGCATTCTTATTTTTTATTTTTTGTTGATTATGGCAAAATCTTTTGCATTTAATATATTATCGTTATTCAAATCAAGTAAAGCAGAAATCGTGCTTTCTTTTTTATTTTTGTTTATTTCTTCCAAATCCCACAGCGACTTTACAAAGCACAGATTAAGCGTAAGCTCTTTATCGTGAGTACTGTAATAAACAGTATCACCACTGATTTTGTTAAAACTTATTTGCCCCGTTTCAATAAAATCAACATTCATTTTTTCAGCCCAATTTGCCGCGTAGCTCAAATTCGGTGCTGCAAATGTTATATTTTTATTTTCATATGAACTCGGCAAATTATTCAAATCACTGCCGAAATACCAAACGCCGCCAGTGTTATTATTTATATAATCAATAGATTTCACCTTGGTTAAAATAACCGTTTTAAGCTTTGCACATTTGTACATAAAAGGCTCGCTTTTGCTTGAGTATACTTCTTCTGCCCTTGGTGCAAAAATATATGTTAGCTGCGCCTTTTTGCCCAAATTCATTGCCCCTTGCATATTAGCCGACCAGGATATATTCGGCAAATTTTTACAATTAGGCAAAAACAGACCTTTTAGTGATACACAATCCGTAAAATATGAAGAAGTAACATCATTAAATTCTTCAACGCTTTGCATATTTATTTTTTCCAAATTTTCGCAATATGAAAATGTGTCCGGCATTATCCTTGTTACATTTGGAATATTTACATAATTAAGACTCTCACAATTATAAAACGCCTTCGTATCAAGCTTGGTGCAATTTGGCAAATTGGCACTTGCGATGCCTGATTTCCTAAATGCATTGGCGCTCACTTCTCTAACATTTGTTAAATCAAAATTTGTAAGCATATTGCAATTGTAAAATGCCGACGCGTCAATTTTTTCAAGATTTGATGTATTGACATGGCTTAAAAGCTTGCAATTATAAAAAGTACGGTAAACACCTTTAACATTAGGTAAATATGCCTCAATTATATTAGTGTTTTCAAACGCACCGTCCGCCTCGGTAACATTCGGGAATTTTGCGTTTGATATTCCCGTAAACGCAAACGCATTAGCACCGAGTTTTTCAACATTATTGCTAAACGGAATCGTTGTTAAAAGCTTGCAGTTTTTAAAACATCTGTTTCCGATATTGATGACATTTTTCATATTAACGCTGACGAGCGAAGCGCAGTTTTCAAACGCACCGTTTTCAACGGTTTTAACACCGTTTGCACTTATTGATGATAAACTGCAATTTGCAAATGCGCTTACACCGATTTTTTCAACCGAATCAGGAAGATTAACACTTGTCAGACTCACATTATTGAAAACATTATCACCGATTGCTTTAACCTCAATATTATTAACATAATCCGGTACGGTAATTGCGGATTTGCTGCCCATATACCCTGTAATTATACCATCGGGATTTATTTCAAAATCCCTGTCTTTACAGTCATATACTATTTCATAAGTTGCGTCTGCATATCGGCTTTTCTTTTTATCATCATAAGCGACTGCTATGATATGAGTATCTTTATCAATCTTTATAGGTTTAGTATACAGCTCACCGCTTTTTGAAGTAGGAACGGTATTATCTAATGTATACATAATTTTTTCACCGTTTTTTGCCTTTATTTCAAGGTTAATCGGTTCATTATAAGTTCCCTGGGATATACTGAATGACGGTTCAGCCGCTCTTTCGTTGCAAATCAAACCGGAATAATTCACTATTCCTGCACCGCACCATTCAAATTGAGTTATTTTATTATAAACGGGTACTGCTTCTTTGCAAATTTTATCTTCAACCTGCGTGGCAGTCATCTTATCGCTTTGCATTAAAAGTGTTGCCGCCGCACCGCTTACAAACGGAGCAGAAAACGATGTTCCGTTTTGATATGAATATGTACCGTCAAGCTCACAAGTATATACACCCACACCGGGAGCTGAAATATCAACGCATTTTCCGTAATTTGAAAAATCCGCCTTTTTATTATTTTTATTCGACGCCGAAACAGTAATTACTCCATCAATATTTGCAGGATAATAATATTTTGCATTAACATTTTTATTTCCCGCAGAGGTTACAATGGTAACGCCCTTTGATATTAAAGTACGGGTAAGCGAATCACGCGTTGAACTGCCCGAAAGCGACTGAACTGAAAAGCTCATATTTATTACATCAGGCAATGACTTTTCGCTCAAAATATAATTAAGCGTGGCAATAATTTGCGAATTTGTACTCTTTCCGTCTTTATCAAAAGTTTTATAAGGCTTGATTTTAATATTATCCAAAGTGTTAAGCGCAATAACACCCGAAACATTAGTACCATGCCCGCTGTCATCATAAAAGCTGTTTGCATTTGAGCTTGAACTGAAATTTTGATTACATTCAATTATTCTGCCGGCAAACGCTTCGTGCTTAGGGTTAATGCCTGTATCCATAACTGCAACCGTAATATCACGGTACTTTTCCCCTGTTGAATTCAAATAATAATTTGTTACATCACATTGAACATTTTTTGCCGCCCATAAGTCCTTTGAAGTATCATTACCATTTGACTCCACATAGGCATAATCGTCCCTGTCACAATCTATGCCGAGTTTTTCAATATTCAACTTTGCATTTTCAGCCTTACTGTAACTGTCAAACTGCATAATTTGGAAGTTTTGTGACCTTATCACAGCCACCGCCCCATAGGTTTCTTTAATCTTATTTGAATTTACAATAAGCCTGTTTTGAGTTTCCTGCCTGCTTTCGTATTTTTTTACAACAGCATTAAGTTGCTCGGTGAATGAGGTAGCTTCATTTTGCCGGTTAATATTATTTATGTTATACGCAATCGTCCCACCGATACCGAAAAAAATCACAAAAGCCAGGACTAAAGAAATCAGTCTTTTCATTTAAACCCCACCGAATAAATATATTTTGCAATTTCATAAATAAATATTATCTTATATGCTTATTATAACACTTAATTTTGCCGATTTCTATTACATATTACATAATATGTATATAATCTATAAAAATAATTGTGCAAAATAACAAAAAGTGTGGCTGTAATTCGGTTAATATTTAACCAAACAGCCACACTTAATTATTTTTTATAATTGTTTAAAATAATTTTTTATTCTTTTTAGGTGATGAAACTTTTTCGTTATACACCTGTGTAACCTCTTCTACCGGGCCTTGAGATATAATTTTACCGTGGTCAAGCAGAATTGCGGTATCACAAATAGCCATAACCTGGTCAATACTGTGTGATACAAAAAGAACTGTTACACCGCTGTCAAAAAGTGACTGAACTTTTGCCAAGCTCTTTTTTCTGAAACCTGCGTCACCTACCGAAAGAACTTCATCAAGTATAAGAACATCAGGTTCAACAGCAGTTGCAATTGAAAAGCCCAAACGCGATTTCATACCGCTTGAATAGTTTTTAACAGGTACTTCTATGAAATCGCCGAGTTCTGAAAATTCAACAATTTCATCATACTTTGACTGAATAAACTCCCTTGAATAGCCGAGAATGGCACCGTAAAGGAAAATGTTTTCTCTGCCGGAATAGTTACCGTCAAAGCCTGCGCCGAGTTCAAGAAGCGGTGCAATAACACCCTGCTTTTCAATCTTGCCTTTAGTTGGCTTATAAACACCTACAATTGTTTTTAACAGTGTACTTTTACCTGCACCGTTAAGCCCCATAATTGCAAGATGCTCGCCCTTTTTAACTTTAAAGTTAATATCTTTTAAAGCGTCAAATTTATTGTATTCAAGCTTTCCTGTAATAAGCTTAATAGCGTATTCCTTAAGGTTGTCCACCTTTTCTTTATTAAGAATAAATGACATTGTAACATTTTCAACACTGATTGCAATATCCTTATCCATTTAAACACCACCCTATTATTCATTGCGCAAATTTAATCCTCACGCTTTAGCTTCCAGCTTATTGCAAGAAGCAGTAACGCTATCAAAAACAACAGCACCGCACAAATCGCAACAGCACCGATAGCCGTATTAACATAATTATTAACAGCATTTTTGATAAACGCAGGATAAATATCTATTGATTTTATTTTAAAGATTATAACAGCAATTAAAGAAACAATCAAGTCCGTTATTGAAGCGGCACAAAAAGACGCACCGAGCGCACGCAAACTTCTGTATTCCTTTTTGCCTGTAAAGTACAGCATAGAGCCGAAAACAAGTGTTAAAAATACAGCAATTGCAAGAAAAACACTTGAAGCAATTTTTCCTAAATTCATCGCAGTTTCAATCAGCTTTGTTTTAGGAAGAGTGAGCGAAGAATTTATAAAGCCTTTTATACTGTCAAGCTGGGCATTTTCGGCTTCTTCGTTTTTTTCAAAACCGTTTGCTTTTACCTGTGTTTCAATTTCAGCTTTAATTTTATTCATCAACTCATCAATTTTCTGCTTTGATGATGCAGATGTGTAGTCGACTTTTGACTTAAACTGCCCTGCGGAAAATGATTTAATAATATCTTCTGCTCTGTTTTGTGTAATTATATCATCAATGTTTGAAGTATTCAAACCATTTTTGATAAAAGTGTCGCTTGTATAATCAATCAAATCCTGCCTAAATGCAGATGTAACATTATATGATACAATTTGATTTTCAATTGTGTTGCCGTTTAAAATCACCGTTTTGGTAACGCAGGCTATTGTTAAAATTCCAAGCATTACGAAAAGGCAAAACGCAAGTATATTCCTGTTTCTGAAATCACTTTTGGAATCGTGGAGTTTTCTGCTCATTTTGCATTAACCTCCTCGCTTGTCTTTTCACAAATAACATATAGGCGCTTTGCGCTGTTTTCGCCGAAATCCGAAAAAATATTTTTTAATATTAAATTATCATTGTATTTTTCTGCGGCACTGTCATTATTTTCACCTATAAAGGTATCAATAACTTTATAGTTAATGGTTTTATCCGAAGTGGTAATAACAAATTTATCACCTTTTTGAACATATTTTAATGACATAAAATATGTTTCGTCATATCCGGTAATAAAAGTATTTTTACCTGCGCTAAACGGCGGCTTTTCATCATCAAGCACACCTGCACCGTATCTGAATGATACTCTGTTTGAGCCATAATATGCCGGTACTTCAATACCCCTTTTTTCACAAGTGATATTTGCAATATGGCTGCCGAAAGCCAAACTTTCGCTGTCAATAGGGGTTAGAGTATTTTGACTTTGGTCAATTTCTATATCCCTTATACCGATAGGCATATCAGCTTCAAGCTTATGCACCAAGTTGCAGGCAGGCTTGTTTACAGCAATAATTGCTCCCACAATAATTATTATTGCTGTAACAACAAATACAATTACTGTTTTTGCAAAATCATTCGGCGATTTTCTGTATCTTGAATGACTCTTTTTACTCTTCTCATTCATACTGCTTATATAAATCCCCGCTTAGTCTTCAAATACCGCGCCCTTAGCACCGCTTGTTACATGCTGCGCATAACGCTTAAGGTAACCTGTAAGATTTTGAACAGGAGGTTGCCATTTTGCTTTTCTTTGAGCAAGAACTTCATCTGAAACATTAACTTTAAGAACTCTTGCAGGAATATCAATTTCGATTTCATCCCCGTCTTCAACAAGGGCAATTGTGCCGCCCATTGCAGCTTCAGGGCTGATATGGCCGATTGAAGCACCCCTTGTAGCACCTGAAAAACGACCGTCTGTAAGAAGTGCAACAGATGAGCCAAGCCCCATACCGATAATTGCAGAAGTAGGTGAAAGCATTTCTCTCATACCAGGGCCGCCTTTAGGACCTTCATAGCGGATAACAACAACATCACCTGCAACAACTTTGCCGCCTGTAATAGCCGCAATAGCTTCCTCTTCACTGTTGTAGCATTTAGCAGGGCCTTTATGCTGCATCATTTCAGGGGCAACCGCACCCTTCTTAACTACTGCACCGTCCATAGCAAGATTGCCTGTAAGTACAGCGATACCGCCGTCTGCTGAAAACGGATCTTCAATTTTACGGATAATAGTTCCGTCAGCATCAGGAGCATTTGCAATTCTGTCAGCAACCGTACCGTTTACAGTAAGTGCGTCAGTGTTAATCATACCGCCCCTTGCAAGTTCCTTAACTACTGCTTGGATACCGCCTACATCATTAAGGTCTGTGATGAATACAGAAGAAGCAGGGTTGAGCTTACAAATCTGCGGTGTCTTTCTGCCGTAAGCGTCAAGCTGCGCAAGGTCAATATCATGGCCTGCTGCATGTGCAATAGCAGTAAGATGTAAAATTGTGTTAGTTGAACAGCCGATAGCCATATCTGTACGCATAGCGTTTTCAATAGCTTTTTCTGTAATAATATCAGAAGGCTTAATATCTTCTTTAAGAAGGTCCATTACTCTTTCACCGGCCTGCTTTGCAAGGCGAAGTCTTGCGCTCATAACAGCAGGAATAGTACCTGAACCCGGAAGCGACATACCGATTGTTTCAGTAAGGCAGTTCATTGAATTGGCGGTATACATACCCGAGCATGAACCGCATGTAGGGCAAGCTGTAAATGCACATGATTCAAGGTTTTCATCACTCATCTTACCTACTGCATTTGCGCCTACATATTCAAACTGCTCTGAAAGGCCGATACGATTTGTAGTTTCTGTACTTTTACCCGGAAGCATAGGGCCGCCACTGATAAATATACAAGGAAGATTAAGCCTGCACGCAGCAAGGAGCATACCCGGTACAATCTTATCACAGTTTGGAATAAATACAATTGCATCAAGCGGGTGAGCTGTAAGCATTACTTCAATTGAATCGGCAATAAGTTCCCTTGAACAAAGTGAGTACTTCATACCCTTATGGTTCATAGCAATACCGTCGCAGACACCGATAGTGTTAAATTCAAACGGCACACCGCCTGCATTTCTGATGCCGGCTTTTACTTGCTCTGCTATTTTATCAAGGTGCATATGACCCGGAATATAATCACTTTTCGAGTTAACTACTGCAATAAAAGGCCTTTTCATTTCAAGTTCATCAATACCGAGAGCTCTTAAAAGAGAACGGTGAGGCGCTCTTGACGGGCCTTCTTTAATTAAATCTGATCTCATATCAATACCTTCTTTATATAAATGTAGTAATTATAGTAGTTATAACTTATAACATTATATTATTTTTATCTGATAATTTCAATATCTTTTTTGTTAATTATAAAACGGCGACTTTAAAAGCGTTTTATATAAGCATAACATTATTAAAAAACAAAATATTTGACAAAACAAAATATTTGTATTATTATTGCTGTACTATAAAAATACACGAGGTGAAAAGAATGGAGACTGTATTTACCAATGCAGATTTTATTTCACTTGATGAACATAATAATACTTACTCCGTTATGGTAGTTAAAGGCAAAAACATTGTATACATGGGTTACAGCGTACCGTTTGCTTATGACGACGCAAAAGTTATTGATTTGGGCGGCAAGGCTGTTGTACCGCTTGTAAACGAAAAAATGTGCCTTACATACAGAGATAATGCAGAATGCACCAAGCTTGCAGTAGGCGAATCGGCAGATTTTGCGGTGGTTGACAAAAATATACTTAAAGACGACCACGACTTAAAAGTTTTAAGCGTATATATAAAAGGCAGAAAAAGAGATTGATTATAAAAAAGCAGTAAAAAGGTCATCGCAAAAGCGGTGACCTTTTTGTTGTCTTATGATTTTAATTAACCCTATTCTTAAGTTCTTTTTTCAATATGATATTTTGCGTGTTTTCGGCAATGTTTTTATAAATTTTTTCCACAGTAAAATCAGTTATTCCTGCAATATGCGGGGTTAATATCAGTTTGTTTTTAAGCCTTTCATCAAGCAATGGATTATCCTTTAAAAGCGGCTCGGGTGTATAAACATCAAGCCCGGCTCCCGCAATCTCACCATTTAAAAGTGCATTTTTCAGTGCGTCATTATCCACCAAATCACCGCGTGATGTATTTATTAAAAATGCATCCTTTTTCATTTTTGAAATAAATTTTGAATCAACCGTATTTACAGTTTGAGGTGTAACAGCCAAGTGTAAAGATACAATATCGCTTTGTGCCAAAAGTTCGTCAAGGCTTAAATATTCAACATTATATTCCTTTTCAAGTTCCTTATACCTTGTGCGGTTTGTATAAACAACTTTTGCACCGAGTGCATTGCAATACTCCGCTGTTTTGCGTGCAATATCACCAAATCCCAATAAACCGACGGTACACCGGCCAAGCTCCCTGCTCTTGCCGAATGACGCTTTTTTAAATTCAATTTGCCGCCCTGCATAAATTTCATCAACACCCTTTGAAAAATTACGCAAACAGCCAAGCATAAGAAAAAGTGCAACTTCGCTTACAGCAGTATCATTTACACCCTTATTATTGCAAACGGGTATGCCCTTTTCGCTTGCATATTCAACATCAACACCTTGATACCCTACCCCTTCAGACATAATGAGTTTCAAATTCGGCATTGAATCAATCATTTCTTTATTAAAAACGCCCATTGCGTCAATAAAAAGCAATTCTGTATCTTTCGCTTGAAAAAGCAATTTATCCCTTTCATCAAGTTTAAAATATCTTGTATTATGATTTCTAAATTCGGGTATTTGTGCAAAAACCTTTTCTTTGGTTGATACACTCGAAAAAAATGTAATATTCATATAAATTCTTCTTTGCTATATAAATTTCGCTTATTTATTATATCATTGCAAAAACATTATTTCAACTTCGGCATATAATAAACCTGAGGTGATTTTATGTGTGGCATAGCAGGAATATTAAGCAGTGACATAGATTTAAGAGGTGAAAGATTACTTGTTGAAAAAATGGGCAAAACACTTAACAAAAGAGGTCCTGATTCAGCAGGTTTATATTTAACACCCCAAGTCGCAATGATTCACAGGCGGCTTGCTGTAATTGATGTTGAAAACGGCGCACAGCCAATGCATTTCGGCAAATATGTAATTGTATATAACGGTGAAATTTACAACACGGAAGAAATCAGAAACGAGCTGATGAATTTCGGATATCGCTTTGACACCCATTGCGATACCGAAGTGGTGCTGAAAGCCTACGATAAATGGGGCGAAGAAAGCGTTAAAAAATTAAACGGAATTTTTGCATATGCAATTTATGATAAAAAAGAAAATTCACTTTTCGCCTGCCGTGACAGAATCGGAGTAAAACCTTTTTTCTATTCCAAAATAAAAAATACATTTTCATTTGCAAGTAAAATTGATACTTTACTGTGCCAGCCTTATGTTAAGCCGATTGTAGACGAAAACGGGCTTAATGAAGTATTTATGTTAGGCCCTGCAAAGACCATAGGCAACGCCATATTTAAAGATATTTCAGAATTGCCGCCGGCATACTGCCTGACTTATAAAAAAGGAGAAATCAAAACATTTGCATATTGGCAGTTAGACGCAAAAGAATTCAGTGAAACGCAAGATGAAGCAGTTGAACATACTTATTATTTGGTAAAAGATTCTATTGAAAGGCAGCTTGTAAGTGATGTACCGCTTGCCACATTTTTATCAGGCGGGCTTGATTCATCAATAATTTCAAAAATCGCAAGTGATAAATACAAAGAAGAGGATAAAACACTCGACACTTATTCAGTTGATTACACGGATAATGATATTTATTTTAAAAAGAGCCTTTTTCAGCCAAATAAAGATTCGGATTATATTGATATAATATCTGACTATATTGCTTCAAATCATCATAACATAATATTAAGCAATGTTGATGTTGCAAATGCGCTTGAAAGTGCAACCGTTGAGCGTGGATTACCCGGATTTGTGGATATTGATTCATCACTTATGCTGTTTTGCAAAGAGGTGAAAAAGGACTTTACGGTTTGCCTTTCCGGTGAATGTGCAGATGAAATATTTGCCGGCTACCCGTGGTATCATAAAAAAGAGATATTATTTGATGATGTTTTTCCTTGGGCGCGCAACACTAACATAAGGCAGAAAATTTTAAAAAAAGGGTTTTTAAATCATGGTGAGGAATATCTGCAAAATGCATACAAAAACACGCTTAAAGGCATATCATATCTTGAAAGCGACGATAAATTAAACCGCCGAATGAGAGAAATGTTTATACTCAATCTAAATTGGTTTATGCAAACCTTGCTTGCAAGAAAAGATAATATGAGTATGGCATCATCACTCGAAGTAAGAGTACCGTTTTGCGATTACAGGTTGGTTGAATACGCATATAATATGCCTTGGGATATTAAAGCACTTGCCGGCAGAGAAAAAGGCATTTTGCGCAAAGCATTTGAAAATGATTTGCCGAATGAAATTGCGTGGCGCAAAAAAAGCCCTTATCCGAAAACTCACAATCCTGTTTATTTTGCAAGGGTGAAAGAACTTCTTACCACCGCTTTAACCGACAGTTCAACCCCGATTAAAGATTGGATTGACACTGATAATTTATATCAGCTTATGCAAAATCCCGACTCACTGCCTGAACCTTGGTACGGTCAGCTTATGGGAATTCCTCAAATTGCGGCATATATTTATCAAATTTATGTATGGATTAAAAATTACAATGTTGAATTTGAAATATAATTATGTTACACTTGATTTATAAATTATTTTTATTTTAGTTTTAGGAATATTATTATGACAAACAAAGAATATATAAAAGCAATAGAGATGCGCACTTCAAGAAGGACATATAAGCCCAGAGCGCTTGATAAAAGCATTGTTGAAGTGCTGAAAAATATGGTTGACGCTGTAAATGAAGCAAGCGGGCTTGAATTTCAATTTATTGAAGACGGCAACCCACCGTTTAAAATATTTACAGGCAAATTTTCATACATTGCCGTATGCGGTGAAGATACCGAAAAAGCACGAATTAAGAGCGGCTATTGGGGCGAATCAATAGTATTGCAATGCGTATTTCACGGTTTGGGTACTTGCTGGGTTTCCGGCACATATGATGAAAACAAGGTATATAAGGCAATTGATTTGCCTAAAAGCCACAGGCTGTATGCCGTAATCGTCGTAGGCTATGTTAAAGATAAACTCAGCACCAAAGAAAAAATAATGTATAATGCAACGCACAAAACAAATAAACCGTATCAAAAAATGTTTGAAATATGTGATAAAAAGCTTCCGCCTTATTACGAATATGCAATGAAGCTTGTTGAAAAAGCTCCGTCCGCTACAAACAGGCGTCCTGTTCATTTCAGATATGAAAATGATGTTATAAGCGCATATGTTGAAGAACCTTATTCAGATAAAAGCCTTGATTTCGGCATTGCCCAGCTTCATTTTCAGCTTGGCGCACAGGAAAAAGGTGTTAAGGGCGAATGGGATTTAAACGGAAGATTTTGCACAGAAAACAGCAAGGTTATTAAATTTCCGGAAAGTGAGTATCAGTTGAACGACAACGCACAGGAGAATAATGAAAATGAGTGATGAAGCAATTAAAAAAAAGAAGAAGCTGACTAAAAAATCGAAAATACTCATAATAGTATTAAGCATAGTTGCATTTCTGCTTATAGCAACGGTTTTGGGCGGTGTGATTGCACTTAATCAATATTGTAAAACCAAAGATTACACCGTTATTTCAACAAGTGATAATGTGACGCTTGTTGCACACAGGGGAATGCGAAGCGTTGCACCGGAAAACACAACAGCGTCATTTACCGAAGCCGGAAAGCACGGATATTGGGGTGCTGAATGTGATGTTTACAGAACTAAAGACGGTGTTTGGATAATTTCTCACGATTCACATACTTACAGAATGATGGATAAATCGGCATTTATTGAAAAGAAAACATACGAAGAACTTATGGATATGAATGTTGATAACGGTGTGAATATTGATAAATACGAAGATTTAAAAATCTGCTCGCTTGAAGAATATCTTGATATTTGCAAAAAGTACAATATGACTCCCGTCATAGAACTTAAGGGTAAAAACAATACCGAATATTACAGCGAAATTGTAGATCTTGCAAATCAGTTTGAAGTAAATCCGGTATATATTTCTTTCCATATAGAAAATTTGCAGACTATGCGCCGACTTACGCATTGCAAAATGTACTACCTTGTTCAAAAAATCAGCGAAGATGATATTCAAGACGCAAAAAGTATCGAAAACTGCGGCATTGATTTCAACGGTAATAAAGATAAAAACTTTAAAAGCGATATAATCAAAAAATGCCAAGATGCCGGCTTGGAGCTTGGTGCTTGGACTATTAACGAAGAAGACGCTCTTCAAAAACTTGAGCAATACGGTATCACCCTTATAACAACCGACTGCATAGAATATGCAAAATAAATAATTTACCCCCACCATAAATCACAAAATTTATGGTGGGGGTATTTTTATCTTTTCTTATACATCACAAGTTCCGAGTTGTAGTTTGCGAATATCCGTATAAATAGAAAACAAAGCCGGTAATTACACCGTAAGTAACATTGCAAGTAAAAGCTAAGCGGACAATCCAAATGAGCTGTCCGCTTTAGTTTAATTATTTGTTAAGCTTAAAGGTCATATATACGGGGTTGTGATCAGAATACTTAAACTTAAGGTCATAAACATCACTGTTTGTAACTGTAACATTGTCGGAAACTATAAATCCGTCAACCGTAAGTACAAACTGCTTGTCGTGATACGGACCGTCGGCATTTCTGCATGAGGGAATCGGATTTTTCTCATTGTAAGGAGCAACAATTTTGAGATTTGTTCCATCAAACAATTTTGAATCAACAGGTTGCGCCCAAGTATAATTTGTGCCGTCAATTCCGAAAATCTTGCCCGAATCGCCAAGCAAGTCCTTGTTGAAATCGCCGCCTGCGATACAGTAATTCCCATTTTCATATTCCGCCTGCATATCACTTATAAGCATTTTAAGCTGATCGGTTGCGATTGTTCCGTCAGAGGTATATGCCGAGAGATGAAGCGTATAAAGCACAAGTTCTTTGCCGTTTTCAACAGTAATTCTCGAAACAGAATAGCAACGGTCAAGGTCAACGAATTTCATAAAACCGTTTTCAATCGGCAAGCTGTGTCTTAAACCGCTTTCAACATTGAACTTTGACAAGGTCAACATACCGGCATAGGATTTGCCGTGAGGCTTGGTAATAGGATAGAACAAATACGGACTGTCAAAGTTTACCGTGAACATTGAATCATATCCGTCAAGCTTACCTCTGAGCGCTTCCTCTTGGTCATAGTGATAACTGCGTGTTGCTTTCTTATCAACTTCCTCAATAAGAATAATATCGGGATTTTCGGATTTAAGGAAATCTCCTATTCCGTCAATTACGCTCTTAACCGACTCCTCGGAATTAGCACGGCTCTTTGTACCGCCGTCCATAAAGAAGCCGAAGTCGGGAGTATAAGCCGCAAAACCGATATTGTACGAAATGGCCTTATACTCTTGGTCAACAAGAGCAGACTCGCTCGTAACATCGTTTATCTGCAAAGCTTGATTGTCCTCAATTCTGTGGTAGTCAATCATGACATAAGCGACATATCCGCCTACAATCAAAACCGCCACAAGAAGAATAATCAAAATGATTTTTAGTACTTTTTTAGCCTTTACTGACACGCAACCACCCTTTTTCGTTATTTTATAAAAAAATTATCGATGATATGGTTAAAATTATAGCACTATTTCATATATTTTACAAGGCAAAAACAAAACTGTAAATAAATTCTCTTACCCTATTGTTTCCTCCTTAAATTTCTAAGTTGTCACCATGTTCATCACTTATTTATACACGTTTGTAAATAATTGGATCATCGTATCCAAAAGTCCGCTTTCCGTTAACTTCCATAATTTCAGATACTTCCAAACAACTATCAGAAAACTTTTCCCAAAGCTTAAATGTCATTACTGGTGAAAACTGACTTGTGCTGCCTCCCTCCCAGATGCCATCATTTTCATGATAAAGTGCCGGAGTAAACTTTTTAGATTTTTTCAGTTCACTATAATCAACATTTTTCATAGAATCATATGAGAATGTATTTTTGTCTTCTCCTTCTGGAATCTCATAGGAGGAAAGTAAAATTCCATCTTCATTTTCTGTAATAAGGAAAAGGTGCGGAGATGCATGACGGTTACCATTGGTCTCATAGTAACTTTCTTCAACAACAAATTTTCCATTGAAATCATGAGGAATATTATTTATTTTGTCATTGCAGACTGTATTTACATGCTTAGCATAAGGATATATTTTTCCTGTTGCCTGCATCATATTAAACTGCTCTTTGTTATCAAAATATCCCGTCATCATACCAATAAAATTATCAAGTTTCATCATTTTATTTTACCTCTATAAATTCTGATTTGTATTTCTGTTTGTTTTAAAAAAGGGCAACTCCGATTGGAATTGCCCTTTAATTTAATATTTATTATTCGTTAATCGGTTTCATTGTCGGGAATAACAATACATCACGGATTGAATAGCTGTCTGTAAGAAGCATTACAAGTCTGTCAATACCGATACCGAGTCCGCCCGTAGGTGGCATACCGTATTCAAGAGCAGTAACAAAATCATGGTCAATCATATTAGCCTCATCATCACCTGCTTCACGAAGCTTCATCTGTGCTTCAAAGCGTGACATTTGGTCAATAGGGTCATTAAGCTCTGAATAAGCATTACCGTATTCACCGCCCATAATAAAGAGTTCAAAACGCTCTGTAAGAACAGGGCAGTCAGGCTTTCTCTTTGTAAGCGGGCTGACTTCAACCGGATAATCCATAATAAATGTAGGCTGGGTAAGATTTTCTTCAACAAATTCTTCAAAGAATGAATTGAGAATATCACCCCAAGTTGCTTTACCCGGTGCAATTTCAATATCCTTTTCCTTAGCAATTGCAATAGCCTTTTCGTTATCACTCATAAATGACGCAAAATCAACACCGCTGTATTCCTTAACAGCATCAATCATTGTGAGGCGCCTAAACGGAGTTTCAAGGTCAATTTCAGTACCGTTAAAGGTGATGTGCAAGCTGTCACACACTTCATTTGCGGCATTGCGAATAAGTGCTTCGGCAATATCCATCATACCGTGGTAATCTGTAAATGCTTGGTAAAGTTCAATACAGGTAAATTCAGGGTTATGGCGAACATCCATTCCTTCGTTTCTGAAGTTTCTGCCAATTTCATATACACGCTCCATACCGCCTACGATAAGACGCTTTAAGTAAAGCTCTGTTGCAATACGAAGATACATATCCATATCAAGTGTGTTATGGTGAGTAATGAACGGTCTTGCCGCAGCACCGCCCGGAATAGTATTTAAAATAGGCGTTTCAACTTCAATAAAACCAAGATTATCAAGATAATTTCTGATTGAAGTGATAATCTTTGAACGCTTGATGAAAGTTTCCTTAACATCAGGGTTCATAATCATATCAAGATAACGCCTTCTGTAACGGGTATCTGTATCAGTTAAACCGTGAAATTTTTCAGGAAGCGGAAGAAGTGACTTTGAAAGAAGCCTGATTTCCTTTGCGTGAACTGAAATTTCGCCTGTCTTTGTTTTGAAAACAAAGCCTTTGATTTCAACAATATCGCCAAGGTCCCAAGTTTTGAACTCCTTAAAAACTTCTTCGCCCACATCGTTCATTCTGACATAAGCCTGAATTCTGCCGTTTCTGTCTTGAATATCAATAAAGTTAGCTTTGCCCATATCACGCCAAGTCATAATTCTGCCGGCAATGATAACATCTTTTCCTTCAAGTTCATCAAAACTTGCTTTGATTTCGTCTGAATGGTGGGTTTGGCTTGCAAGTGTAATTTCAAACGGGTCTTTACCTGCTTTTTGAAGTGCCAAAAGCTTATCAACTCTGATTTGCTTTTGCTCATTTTCGGAAAGAACAACCTCTGCCATTGCCATTGGTGCGGCGTTTGCATTATTTCCGATTTTTTCAATAATATCAAGAACTTCCGCCTCGCTGTCGGCACTGCCTTCAAGAGCTACCGCCCCTGTTTGAAGGAATAAAGTATATTTTACCTTTTCGCCGTCAGCTTCAACAAGATACTTAGGGTTAGTCTTTTCCTCGTCATTTGCAAGTGTGTTTTGAACTTTCATTCTGCTGTTTTTCTTTACAGCTTTAACACCCCTCTTGCAAGCGTCCTCTTTATCAAACACAGGGCTTTTGCCTACTGCCTTATCATCAATAAATAATTCAAATGAGAAAGTATCGCCTGCCTTGGTGATTTCAAACTTTCCTGCCATATTTATACCTCTTGTTTCACTAAATTAGTCGATTGACAAAATTTCAAATTCAAGATTACCGATAGGTGCTTCAACCAATACTTTTTCGCCCTGCTTTTTACCCATAAGAGCCATACCTACCGGGCTTTCATCAGAAATTTTGCTCTGTGCCGGATTTGACTGTGCAAAACCAACTATTTCATATGTGGATTCCACACCGTCTGAAAGTCTTTTAACAGTAACTTTTGAACCCATACTTACTGCGTCTTTATCAACACTGTCTACAATTTCAACATTATCAAGCTGATATTCAAGTTCGCTGATACGAGCTTCAATTTTAGCCTGTTCACTCTTTGCTTCATCATATTCACTGTTTTCTGAAAGGTCACCGTAAGAACGAGCAACCTTAAGTTTTTCTGCTATATCAATTCTGCCTTCGGTTTTAAGGTAATCAAGTTCTTTTTCAAGTTCAGCCTTACCTTCCGATGTCATCTTAAAAGTTTTTGCTGCCATAAAAATGTCTCCTTTTCAGAATTTTAATCACTATATTATATATTATTATATTACTACTGTCAAGAATTTTCTATTTTCCTGCAATTGCGTTTATTTGTAAAATTTCAGCCTTTGTAAGCGGTTCACATTCAAGTGCCTTTAAATTTTCAACAAGCTGTGCCTTTGAATGAACACCGATAAGCACGCTTGTAACCTCACCGTATTGCAAAAGCCACTGAATAGCAAGCTGTGAAAGTGTTTGCTCACGCTTTTTTGCAATGTTATAAAGCTGGGTAATCTGTAACTGCCTTGCCTCGTTATAGCCTACTTTTTCCCAAAGCACCCTATTTTCATAAAGGCGTGAATTTTCAGGAATACCGTTTGCGCATTTATCCGTAAGCTGCCCCTGCGCAAGCGGAGAAAATGCAATCAAACCTTTCTTTTTTGACTTTGCTTCCTTTTTCAAATCATTTTTTTCAACTGTTCTGTCCAAAATCGAATACCTGTTTTGATTTATGATAAAAGGCACATCAAAATCCTCACATCTGTGGTGCATTTTATGCATTTTTTTACCGTTGTAATTGCTCATTCCCACATAAAGTGCTTTGCCGCGGCGAGTAATATCTGCAAGTGCAAGCGCAGTTTCTTCAAGCGGGGTATCAGGCGTCATACAGTGATGATAAAAAATATCCACATAATCAAGCCCCATTCGCTTTAAACTTTGGTCAAGAGATGAAGTCAAATATTTTCGGCTTCCGCCTATACCATAAGGGCCGCTCCACATTCTGTATCCGGCTTTTGTGCTGATTACAAGTTCATCACGATACGGCATAAGGTTTTCCCTTACAATTTTGCCGAAATTCACCTCGGCACTTCCGGCTTTAGGCCCGTAATTATTAGCCAAATCAAAATGAGTAATACCCATATCAAACGCAGTAAGCACAATATCTTTCATTTCATCATAATTTGCACTATCGCCGAAATTTTGCCATAAGCCGAGTGAAATTTTCGGAAGAAAAAGTCCGCTGTCACCGCATTTATTATATGTCATTTTGTCATATCTTTTTTCGTTTGCACTGTACATATTATCACCTTGAAAAAATAATAAAGATATTATACTATACTTTTGTTATTAAAACAATGCTATATCTTGAAAAGGCAAATTTACTGTGATAAAATTATAATATCAAATAATTATGAGGCTTGATTATGGAAGATAAAACCAATGTAATGAGAATACTTGACCAAAAGAAGATTGAGTACAAGGAACACACATATTTAAACACCGGTGCAATAGGCGGGCAGGAAGTTGCCGAAGCTTTGGGTGAAGACGCAAACAAAGTTTTCAAAACGCTTGTAACAGTGGGCAAAACAGGAAATCACTATGTTTTTTTAGTGCCTGTTAACAAAGAATTAAATCTAAAAAAAGCTGCCAAAGCAGTGAATGAAAAAAAGATTGAAATGATTAAATCAAAGGAACTTTTGCCGCTTACGGGATATATTCACGGCGGTTGCTCCCCTATCGGAATGAAAAAGTTTTTTAAAACCACAATTCATTCAACCGCAGAAAATTATGACACAATAATGTTCAGCGCAGGAAAAATCGGCTATCAGGTTGAAACATCTTTAAATTCACTAAAAAAAGTTATTCGCTTTGATTTGGAGGATATTGCAGATTAAATGACATTACAGGAAATTATTAACGAATGTGAAAGCATAGTATTTTTCGGCGGTGCAGGTGTATCAACCGAAAGCGGAATTCCCGATTTCAGAAGTGTTGACGGATTATATAATCAAAAATACGACTACCCACCTGAAGAAATACTTTCGCACACATTTTTTTATAACAATACAGGCGAGTTTTATAAATTTTACCGCGATAAGCTGATTTGCAAAAATGCAAAGCCGAACCCGGCACATTTAAAACTTGCCGAACTTGAAAAAGCCGGCAAATTAAGTGCCGTTGTTACACAAAATATTGACGGATTGCACCAAAAAGCAGGCAGTAAAAATGTATTTGAACTGCACGGTTCAACCCTTAGAAATTACTGCACAAAATGCGGCAAAAGCTTTGATATAGATTATATTGAAAACAATACGCCTATCCCCTACTGCGATGAATGTGACGGTTTGGTAAAGCCCGATGTTGTTCTTTACGAAGAGGGGCTTGACAACGATACCGTAAACGGTGCATTAAACGCAATAAGCAATGCCGATTGCTTAATTATCGCCGGCACGAGCCTTACCGTATATCCCGCCGCAAGCTTTGTAAGATATTTCAGGGGAAAATATTTGGTACTTATTAACCGTGACGAAACCGCAATGGATAAAAACGCAGACCTTGTTATTCACGATAAAGTCGGCGAAGTGCTGTCAAAAATAAAGGTAAAATAATATGAAAGCAATTGGAAAAATATATACCGATTTTCCCGAAAAATTCGGAATACCGCGGCAAAGCGGACTTGTAAAACAGCTTGAAGGAAAAATAATTTTAGACCCACCGTATAATGTTAAAGAAGCGTTTGACGGAATTGAAGAATATTCATATTTATGGATACTTTGGCAATTTAGCGAATGCATAAAAAGTGATTTTTCACCAACCGTGAGGCCGCCGAAGCTCGGCGGTGAAAAGCGAAAAGGTGTATTTGCGACGCGCTCACCTTTCAGGCCGAATAATATCGGCTTATCGTGTGTTAAGCTTGAAAATGTTACGCACACAAAAGAATACGGTACGGTTTTAACCGTCAGCGGAATTGATATGAAAAACGGTACGCCGATTTATGATATTAAGCCATATATAGCTTATGCCGACTGCAAACCTGATGCAAAATCAAGCTTTGCCGATATTCACAAAAACGATAAACTCACAGTTAAAATAAACGATGAATTAAAAGTGCAAATTCCAAATAACAAGCTTGGTGCGCTAATCGGAATTTTGGAATGTGACCCGCGCCCTGCATATCAAAATGACGAAAGCAGAATTTACGGAATATCATTTGCAAATATGAATATAAAGTTTAAAGTATCAAACAGAATATTAACCGTTACGGATATAGAAAAATAATAAAGAGGTTAAATACTCGCAGTGCGAATATTTAACCTCTTATAATTTATCTTAATTATTTGATTTCACAAATCCAGCCTTCAGGAGCTTCAATTTCACCCATTTGAATACCTGTAAGAGTTTCATAAAGCTTCTTGGTTACAGGGCCCATTTCATCCATACCTGACGGGAAGCAAATTTCTTCACCGTGGTTAACAATCTTGCCGACCGGAGAAATAACTGCCGCTGTGCCGCAAAGTCCGCATTCGGCAAAGTCCTTAACTTCATCAAAATAAACTTCTCTTTGCTCAACTTTAAGGCCGAGATACTTTTCAGCAACAATCATAAGTGAACGGCGGGTAATTGACGGTAAAATTGAATCTGACTTAGGTGTTACAACAGTGCCATCCTTGGTTACGAAAAGGAAGTTTGCACCGCCGGTTTCTTCAACCTTTGTTCTTGTAGCAGGGTCAAGATACATATTTTCATCAAAGCCTTTTTCGTGTGCGTCAACAATGTTACGAAGTGACATTGCATAGTTAAGACCTGCTTTGATATTACCTGTTCCGTGAGGAGCGGCACGGTCAACATCAGATACACGAATTGTGATAGGCTTTGCGCCGCCCTTGAAATACGGGCCGACAGGAGTACAGAACATTCTGAACTCATATTCATCAGCCGGCTTTACACCGATAACAGGGTTTGTACCGAAAACATATGGGCGAATATAAAGAGTTGCACCGCTGCCGAAAGGCGGAACCCAAGCTTCGTTAGCTTTTACAACTTCTTTAACTGCTCTTAAAAATAATTCTTCAGGGATAGGCGGAATTTGAAGTCCGCGGCAAGAATCTGCAATACGGCTTGCGTTAAGGTCAGGGCGGAAGCAAACTGTTCTTCCGTCTTTTGTGGTATATGCCTTAAGTCCTTCAAAGCAAGTTTGTGCATATTGAAGTACGCCCGCACATTCATTAAGGGTGATTGTATCATCATCGGTAAGATGACCTTCGTCCCACTTACCGTCTTTGTAATGAGCTACAAAACGCTTATCTGTTTTTACATAGCCAAAGCCGAGTTTTGACCAATCTATATCTTTCTTTTGCATTTCTTTAACATCTCCTATGCAATTGTTTTTACAAAAATATTATAGCACTTTAAATTCATTTTTCAATACTAACAGGGCAAAAAATTACATTGGGCGTCAGTTTTTATCAACAGCGTCTGTTATTATTTCCCCGCCCTCGATACTTTCACGCTTTTTAAACGGCAAGTTTTCCAAAACGCTCTTATATGCCTGCGTTTTTTGGCTTAAATATTCTTTGGTAAAATCAGCAATCACTTTTTTCAATATTTGCTTGAATTTAGACTTCTGTTCATCATCCAAAGTTGTTACGGAGTCAATTAAGCCGAGTGCTTTTTTAATATCTATTTCTTTAGTATCGTAAAAATCAACTATTCCCATATTTTCGGCAACATATTCAAGCGTGTCAAAGAAAAGTTCAAGCTCTTCATCAGAAATATAATCAATAAGTTCATTTATATAATCGCTTATAAAATCACTCGTTCTGTCATACTTTTCTTCTGTTTTAAAGCGGTCGCCTTCAACCTGCCAAGATGATGCCTGATGCTGTTTAAGTCCTGCATTTTCACTATGCACAATTAAAGGTGCGGCATCGTGATAAAGCATTCTGCCGATGATTGAAGTCTGAGGGGTTATAAGATGAATTTTATCTTTAATTTGGCAATAATCATATCTGTCAAAAAAATATTTAGGAAAGCCGGGTGCATCATCTTCATACACGGCTGTAATCCGCTTTTTAAGTGAATTTGAGCAGTTTACAGCGGCAAATACTGCAAGGTTACCGCCTTTTGAATGGCCGCAAAGAATAATATCGCCCGAATGAAGCATAGATGTTTCCTGAAAATAATATAACGCTTCAATCTGCGCCGGAACGGGAAACATATACGAAAGCATTGCCGATTCCTTAACACCCGTAACCGTTACATCAGTTCCGCGAAAAGCAACAACATCACTTCCGTCATCAAGCAAAAAATGAATTGCCGAAAACTGCTTATCAATATCATCATTAACATTATTTATGTAATCACACATAATTACATTTGAAAATCGCTTTGTCATACTGCATTTTTTTAATAAGTCTGCACTTTTGACACTTATTGCAATAAGATTTTCAATTTCTTCCTGAGTATACATGGCAAAAAAGAGCTTTGCTCCTTTTAAAAGCGACACGCTCTGCTTATCCGCAATATCTTTAAAATCTGTATAAGCAAGCTGTGAAAATATAAGGTTATCCACTTCATTAAAAGCTTTTTCTTTAAACGAAAAATCGCCGTATTCTTCAATATAATCAAGCATATTATTCATATCATTTCATCTCCGATTTCTTTATAATATTATATCAAAATACAAGTGATTTGTCACACCTGTCATAACTTTTTTACAAAAGCGCAAAATAGTATAAACTCTATTGAATGAATATATGTATTATGCTATTATATATTTTATAGTATATTATTTTAAGGGGAGTATACTTATGGCTGAAATTTATGTACTACAAACAGGCAAAATGCTTGTATCAACCGCTGTTCACGATAGGGACAGTAAAAAAGGCAAGCTTGCATATACAGGCATTCTTCAAGGTAAAAAAGGCAGAAGCGAAGTGCCTGTCAAGGCATTTTTAATTAAAATAAACGGTAAAAATGTGCTTGTGGATACAGGCTGGAGCGAACAGTGTGCCATAAACGCAAGGCGTCATCTCGGCATTGCGCTTTATTTTTCAAGCCAGCCGACTCTCACATTAAACGATTCTGTTATAAGGCAGCTTAAAAATTTTGACCTCACACCTGAAAAGCTTGACGCTGTAATACTCACTCATCTTGACTGCGACCACGCAAGTGCAATTAAAGATTTAAAAGGCACAAAACATTTTTATGCAACTAAAGAGGAGCTTGATATTGCTCAGCTCCCAAACCCGAGATACCGTAAAAGCTTGTGGGAGGGTGTTGAAATTGAGGGAGTGCAAATGAATTACGATTCACACGCTCCTTTCGGCAAATCCTGCGATTTGTTTGGCGACGGAAGTGTAAGAATTGTTTACACACCGGGGCATTCAGCCGGCTCTTGCTGTGTAGTAGTAAAAGATAACGGAAAAATGGCAGTTATTGCCGGTGATAACGGAACAAACGAAAAATCTTGGAGCGAGCTTATACTTTCCGGCCCGATACATAATATCCAAAATATGAAAATTTCACTTCGCTGGCTTAATAAAATGTATCAAAATCCAAACTGCGTTGCGGTGCTCACCTCACATGATAAAGATTATAACGAAACAAAAATTGAATTTTAGATAAATAAAAACACCGAGATTTACATCTCGGTGTTTCTATTCTTTTTATCAATATAAAAAAGAGGAGGTAAGGATGAAAAATATTTTATCTGCATCGGGAAATAGCACCTTTCCCTTTGCTGATACTAATATACTGTTCATAAATATACTGCGTATTAAGCAATTATGAACATATTTAAAAATTATGTTAATTAAATGAAAACAAGATACTTATTTTTCTATTTACCTTTACTCTTTTTTGTGTTAAAATCATCGTAAAATATATTTCGGGAGTTAATTTATGAAATCAAAAGGCGCGTCCAGCGAATTTGCAAAATATGTATCGCAAAATGTATTTGCGATGATAGGAATGTCGTGTTACATTTTGGCAGATACCTTTTTTATATCAAAGGCAGTCGGTGCAAACGGTATTACAGCCTTAAATCTTGTATTGCCACTTTATAATTTGATATTCGCCATAGGTTCAATGATAGGTGTAGGCTCTGCAATCAAATTTGCCATTGCAAAAAATCAGAAAGAAAGTAATAAACACTACTTTTTTAACGCTATGTTTTTCACAACGGTTTTCGGTATGATTTTTATGGCAATAGGCATATTTGCACCTGAAAAGCTTGTTGAACTTTTGGGCGGAAGCCGTGAAATTGTAGCTGTGGGCGCACCGTACACAAAAATTTTTATGTCATTTGCACCGCTTTTTATGTGGAATTATGTATGCAATGCTTTTGTCAGAAATGACGGCTCACCATCAATTGCAATGACTGCAACTGTATTAAGCAGCCTGTTTAATATCGTTATGGACTGGGTGCTTATGTTTCCGCTGAAAATGGGTATGCAAGGTGCGGCACTGGCAACTGCGCTTTCCCCGGTTGTAGGCTGTGCAATTTGCTGTTTCCACTTTGCTTCAAAGAAAAATACAATTTGTTTCAAACCATGCGTTCCATCAATTATAAAGCTTTTTAACTGTGCAAAGCTTGGTGTTTCGGCTTTCGTCGGCGAATTTTCATCAGGTGTAATTACAGTCGCTTTTAATATGGTTATATTAAAACTTGTGGGCAACATAGGTGTTGCATCATACGGTGTGGTAGCAAATATTTCGCTTGTGGCAGTATCGGTATTTAACGGTGTTGCACAGGGTTCACAGCCCCTTATCAGCAAATACTATGCAAAAGGGGATAAAAAAGACCTTGAAAAAATCATCACACTCGGCACCGTCACCTGCCTTTGCCTTGCCGGAATAATTATTGCAGTAATAAATATTTTTGCAGCCCCGATTGCAAATGTTTTCAACAGTGAGCATATAGAAGAACTTACCGCCTACGCTGTTAAAGGGCTTCGCATTTATTTTGTAGGCTTTATATTTGCCGGGCTTAATATTTTCCTCTCCCTTGCATTCAGTTCAATGAGCAAAGCAATACCCGCCTTTGTTATATCAATTATGCGAGGATTTGTTGTTATTTTAGCAAGTGTATTTTTGCTTGCATATCTTTTCAATATGACAGGTGTTTGGCTCGCATTCCCGCTTACCGAAGCGATTACTTTTATAATATCACTTGCTTTTTTGGCAAACATAAAAAAGAAAAACGAAATATAAAAAATGCGTTAGGCTCAATAAGCCTAACGCATTTACAGCGTGTAGAAAAGTTAAATTTCAAATTTCTACACGCTGTAAGACTCTGAAAAAAGTGAGATAAATTCCGTTTTCTTGTAAACGGAGCTGTACATAGGTACTGCCCGTTTGCAAAAAACGGAAAGCGCCAAAAGTGGCTTGAACATAATGTTCAAGCCACTTTTCTATAAATACTATTTTTCTGATTTTGCTTCTGAAAAGTAAACCTTGCCATACGATATAACTTTATAATAATCGTAACACGGAGCGCTTTAGCCACTTTTTAGCTTAATTTTGCTTTTCCGGCGCAAAGTTCGTAGTATCGCCCTTTCAATGCCATAAGTGCATTATGGTCACCGCGTTCAATAATTTCACCGTGTTCCAAAACCATAATTGCATTTGAATTGCGAACAGTTGAAAGCCTGTGAGCAATAACAAATACGGTTCTGCCAATCATAAGCCTATCCATACCATGCTCAATATGAAGCTCTGTACGGGTATCAATTGAAGATGTGGCTTCATCAAGAATCATTACAGGCGGGTCGGCAACGGCCGCACGGGCAATTGCAAGAAGTTGCCTTTGGCCCTGGCTGAGATTTCCGCCGTCACCGGTGATAACCGTGTTATATCCGTCAGGAAGCCTGCGAATGAATGAGTGGGCGGAAGCGAGTTTAGAAGCTTCGATACATTCTTCATCCGTTGCATCAAGCCTACCGTAGCGAATATTATCCATAATAGTGCCTGTGAACATATGAGTATCCTGCAATACTATTGCAAGGCTCCTTCTCAAATCATCTTTTTTAATACGCTTAATGTCGATTGAATCATAAGTGATTGAGCCATCTTGAATATCATAAAAGCGATTGATAAGATTTGTAATAGTAGTTTTGCCTGCACCGGTTGAACCTACAAATGCGATTTTTTGCCCCGGCTTTGCATAAAGGTTAATATCCTTTAACACCTGCTTTTCGGGAACATAGCTGAAATCAACATCTGTGAAAACAACTTTGCCCTCAACAGGAATTTTCTTATCCCCGTCAACCCAAAACCATTTTTTACCGTCTTGTGTTTTTTCTTCACTTAAAGTTACTGTTCCCTCATCAACTTCCGAATCCATATCCATAATTTCAAACACACGCTCAGCACCTGCAAGGGCAGAAAACACTGTGTTCATTTGGTTTGCAATTTGGTTAATCGGCTGGGTAAATTGCTTTGAATAACTGAGGAAAGTAAAGTATGTGCCTATATCAAGACTGCCGGTTAATGCCAATAAACCGCCGACAAGCGCGATTGTTGCATAGCTTGCATTGTTAACACCGGTTGAGCAAGGTCCCATTATGCCTGAATAAAAGTTAGCGTTTGTAGCAGCTTTTCTGAAGTCTTCATTAGTTTCTTCAAATTCATCAATAGCCTGCTGCTCGTGATTGAAAACTTTAATTACTTTCATTCCCTCAACAGTTTCTTCAATATTACCGTTCATAACACCGAGGTTTTTCTGTTGCTGCCTAAAATATTTTCTTGACTGCTTGCCGATTTTTGAAACAATGACAAGCATAATGATAAGAAAAACAAGAGCAAAAGCAAAAAGAGTCGGGCTTAAAATTATCATCATCGCAACTATGCCGACGAATGTGAATACCGAAGAAACAAGCTGAACCATTGACTGTTCAAGCATCATTTGAACATTATCAACATCATTTGTAAATCGGCTCATAATTTCGCCGTGAGTTTGCGAATCAAAATATTTAAGCGGTAAAGTCTGCATATGGTCAAAAAGGTCTTTACGAATAATATTTGTAGTTTTATATGCAATATTTACCATTATTTTACTTTGTGCAAATGAAAAAATCGACGCGCCTACATAAAACAAGGTTAAAACAACAAGATTTTTAACAAGTGTTTTAATACCCTCATTCATAAAAGTACCTGCTTTTATGGATGCTGCAATATCATTAAGAATCGGCTTTAAGCAGTAAGACGCCAAAAGGTTGCACACCGTACTTAATATAAGCATTAAAAATACAAGAATTAAGAAGAGCTTGTTTTTGCCCATATATTTAAGAATTCTTGTAAATGTCTTTTTGGCATTTTTGGGCTTTTTGAAATCATTTCTTCTGCCCGGAGGTCCCATTGGCGGCATTATTCAAGCACTCCTTTCTGCTGTGTATTATAAATTTCCTGATAAATTTCATTGGTTTTCATAAGTTCTTCGTGGTTACCTATGCCCTTAATTTCGCCGTCATCTACTACAAGAATTTCATCTGCATCTTTAACAGAAGAAATTCGCTGTGCGATAATAAATACAGTTGTATCCTTAAGGTCGCTGTAAAAGCTTTCACGAATTTTTGCTTCCGTTGCAGTATCAACCGCACTTGTTGAATCATCAAGAATGAGAATTTTAGGTTTTTTAATCATTGCGCGGGCAATACAAAGCCTTTGCTTCTGACCGCCCGAAAGATTAAGACCGCCCTGTGAAAGATATGTGTTATATCCGTCAGGCTGTTCGTTAACAAACGCATCTGCCTGCGATGCCTTGCACGCTGCAACAATTTCTTCGTGTGTTGCGTCTTTTTTACCCCAGCGTATATTTTCTTCAATTGTACCGCTGAAAAGTACATTTTTTTGAAGTACGACACCTATCATTTCACGAAGTGCTTTAAGGTCATACTCCCTTACATCAACACCGTCAATAAGCACACTGCCGCCTGTAACATCATAAAGGCGCGGAATAAGGTTTACAAGGCTTGATTTACCGCAGCCTGTACCGCCCACAATACCGATAATTTGGCCTGCTTTTGCTTTAAACGAAACATTTTCAAGAATATTATCACCCTTTGATTCAGGGTCATATTTAAAGTTTACATTTCTGAATTCAACTTCGCCTTTAGGTTCGGTAGGAACAAAAGGATTTTCAGGGTTAACGATATCAATTTCGGTATCAAGAACTTCAACCACACGCTCACCGCAAGCCTTACCTCTTGCAAGTTGAAGAAGCATCATTGAAATCATTACGAGGTTCATAAGAATTTGAACAACATAAGATGCAAATACTGAAATTTGACCTACCTGCATAACGCCCTCATTGGCCGAAAGTGCGCCCTTATAATATGTGAACACGATTACAGCGTTAAAAAGGAGCATCATGACAGGCATTACTGTTACAATAAGGCCTGATGCCATAGCACCTTGCTTTGCAAGTTCATCCGAAGAATTATGGAATTTATCCTTTTCATGCTCCTCACGAACAAAGGCTTTAACCACACGCATACCGATAAGGTTTTCCTGTACAACACGGTTAACATTATCAACCTTTTTCTGCATTTTTTGAAACATAGGAAAACCGAATTTCATAATAAGAGCAACAATTACTATGATAATCGGCAGCATAATAAGAAGTGTTGCCGACATTTTAGGGTTAATCCTTACTGCCATAACTGCCGCCACCACCAAAAGTGCCGGTCCTCTTACAAGAATACGAAGTGACATCATAACAACATTTTGAAGCATTGTAATATCATTTGTAAGTCTTGTTGTAAGTGAAGCGGTTGAAAATTCATCAATATTTCTAAATGAAAAATTGCTTATTTTTTTATACACATCATTTCTGAGCCTGTATGCAAAGCGCTGGCTTACTATTGCAGAGGCTTTCATTGTGCCTATACCGCCGCAAAGACCGATACACGCAAGCCCAAGCATAGCAAAGCCCATTTTTAAAACATAAGCTTTTGCATCTTCAGGTGTAGTTGCAACATTAACCGTTTCATAAATATTATTTGCAAGTGACGGAAGTGCAAGCTCACATATGGCTTCAACAATCATACCAAGCGCACTGAGAAATGCAAGAAAGCCAAGCCCTTTAAGATATTTTCCTAATTTTTTTAACATTCACTTTCATCTCCTTTTTCGCGGCAATCGCCGCATTCTTCTAATAAATTATCAATTGCTGTTTGCAAATAATGTGCAAACTTGAGAGCAGTATCCTTATCCATTCCTTTTGTAATCACAGCCTCAAGCTCATCCATTTTGGCTCTTATGTTTTTCGGTACAGCCTTCGCCTTATTTGTAGGGTAAAGATGCATTATTCTTGCATCCTTTTCATCCGGCTTTTTCAAAATAAAGCCTGCTTTTTCCATTCTTTTAATTGATACGCTCATAGTCGGCAGTGAAACGCCGCACGAACTTGCAAGTTTACTTGAAGTAATACCCTCATTTTCAATCAACGCAAAGATAATATCCTGTTGGCCCGAATAAAGCCCCTCTTGTGCAATAACTTCGTTAAACCTGCAACGAATTAAGCGTGACAAAAAACTAACTCTCGGCCCTACAAGGTTTTTCGGCGGTGCCTGCTTGCGCTTATAATTCATTATTTCACCACTCTTTCCGCCTAAATTTCTATTTCAATTACTATTTTTTAATAATGTTAGTCAACTAATATTAGCCGACTAAACGGTATTTTAGCACAATTTAACAAAAAGTCAAGAATAATATTGTAAACGATATATGAATGTGATAAAATACCAAATCGAACAAGCACAAACTATCGTTATATAAATATGTATAGGTGAAATATGGATTATAATTTATATGATATTAACACAATAAAAAAAATATTATCCAAATACGGATTTACATTTTCAAAGGCACTTGGGCAAAACTTTTTGATTGACCCAGATGTATGTCCAAAAATGGCTAAATCGCTTAATGCTGATGATAAAACAGGCGTACTTGAAATCGGCCCGGGCATAGGTGTGCTTACAAAAGAGCTTGGAAAAGTTGCAAAAAAAGTAGTTTCTATTGAGCTTGATAAAAGGCTTTTACCTGTGCTTGAAGAAACGCTTGGTGATTATGATAATATCGAAATAGTAAACGGCGATGTAATGGAGCTTGATTTAAAAGCTTTGATAGAAGAAAAGTTTGAAGGTTGCAGCAATATAAAAGTATGTGCAAATTTGCCTTATTATATAACTTCACCGATAATAATGATGCTTCTTGAAAGCGAACTTAATATTGACGAAATAGTTGTAATGGTGCAAAAAGAAGCAGGTGAAAGGCTTTGTGCAAAGGTAGGTACAAGGCAGGCAGGTGCAGTCAGCGTTGCAGTTAATTTTTATGCAGACGGAGAAATTCTTTTTGATGTGCCGAGGGAAAGCTTTATGCCAAGCCCAAAGGTTGACAGTGTGGTTATCAGGTTAAAAATAGGCAACGAATGTAAATATGAAATTGAAAATAAAAAGAAATTCTTTTCTGTTGTTAAATGTGCATTTGCACAAAGAAGAAAGACTGCATTAAACAGCATTTCAAACACAATGGGTGTGCCTAAAGCAAAGCTTACTGAAATTTTTGAAGAATTAGGGTTGGATATTAACATCAGGCCCGAAAAGCTGACTATGGAAAATTTGATTGAACTATCAAAAAAAATATGAAAGGATAAAAGCCATATATGAAAGATAACACAAAAGTTTTTGAAGATTACAGTGTACCGAAAGCAGTATGCACAATGGCATTGCCGAGTATGCTGAGTATGCTTATAAATATAGTATATAACCTTGCAGATACATTTTTTGTAGGCCAAACCGGTGACAGTAACCAAGTAGCCGCGGTTTCCGTTTCAATGCCGCTGTTTTTGCTGTTTATCGCTATGGGTAACCTTTTCGGTGTCGGCGGATGTGCATTTATAAGCCGTTCACTCGGTGAGGGTAAAAAAGACAGGGTTAAAACCATAAGCGCGTTTTGCATTTATTCCGCAATCGGTGTCGGCGTTTTAATCGGCGCAATATTTCTTATATTTAAAAATCAAATTCTTATGCTTGTAGGTGCAAGTAAAAATACGGTTGGTTTAGCGGCAGATTATCTCAAGTGGGTGGCAATCGGCGCTCCGTCAATCGTACTTGCAATCACTTCATCAAACCTTGTAAGAGGTGAGGGTGCGGCAAAGGAATCAATGATAGGTTCAGTTATCGGCCAAATCACCAATATTATACTTGACCCGATTTTCATTCTTCACACCGGGGATAAACTTTTCGGTATTACAATGCCTTTTGGGCTTGATATGGGTGTAGCAGGCGCAGCAATTGCAACTGTTATCGGCAATATCGTAACAGTGCTTTACTTCCTTATTTATTTCCTTAAAGGTAAAAGTATATTAAGCATTACACCGGCACGCTTTTCTATGAAAAACGGAATAACAAAAGGTGTTGTTTCAGTTGGGCTTCCTGCCGCAATTAACAATCTTTTGATGAGTATAAGCAATATTATTGTAAATGTTGTTCTTATAAAATACGGTGACAACGCTGTTGCTTCAATGGGAATTGCAATGAAAGCAAATATGCTGGTAGTAATGCTTCAAATAGGTCTTGGCCAGGGTGTACAGCCGCTTATAGGCTACTGCTACGGTGCAGAAAATTACAAGAGAATGAGAAAATGCCTGCGTTTCAGCGTTATTTGCAATGTAATTATAGGTTCGGTTATGACAGGCTTTTATCTTTTGTTTAGGCAAAATGTTATTGAAATGTTTATTAACGATGCCGATGTTATCAATCTCGGTGTTAAAATGCTTCTTGCACTTATGGCTCCCGGCCCTGTTATCGGAATTATGTTTGTACTCAACTTCTCATTTCAGGGAATGGGAAAAGGTGTGCAAAGTATGGTGCTGTCACTCGGCAGGCAAGGTCTTATTTATGTGCCGATGCTGTTTATTATGAACAAATTCATCGGGCTTGAAGGCGTAATTTGGGCGCAGGCAATAGCAGACTTCTGCTGTGTGATTATGAGTGTTGTAATGTACGCATTTGTTAATAAAGGAATTAAAAAGCGAGAAAGCTCACTTGTAAAATAATATAAATGAAACCAAAAGCGTTGGAGATTTGATTTCTCCAACGCTTTTACTTATGTGCTTATTAAGTTAAGTCTGCGCATCTTACAATTTCAAGCCCATTATATTTTCTTTCTGCTTTTGCTTTTCGGCAAGCCCGTCAAGCCTTTTAAATTCCTTTTTAAATACAAACAGCAAATAAATTGCACCGAGTGTCCAACTTAAAGGTTCGGCAATGCAAGCGCCTAAATATCCCCAAAGCGGAATAAAAAGATAAGCGGCAGCAATTTTGGAGGCAAGTTCCATTGAACTTGATATAATAGGCGGCATTTTTCTGTCAACAGATTGAATTGAAAATCGAAGTGTAAAAAGAAGCCCCAAAACAAAATAAAAAGGTGCATTTATTCTTAAATACATCTGCGTGTTATCAAATACAACCTGTGACGCACTGCCGGTAACAAGCCTTGCAATTTGACCGCCGAAAAACCATAAAATAAAAAAGGTGAAAACTGACCAAATAAGCGAATATATTGTGCTGTATTTTATTGAAGCCTTAATTCTTCCTATTTTAAGCGCACCGTAATTTTGACCGACGAAAGTTGAACACGCTGTTCCGATAGTAACAAGAGGCTGCATAAACATCTCTGCCACTTTTCTTGAACCCAAATGTGCCGCAATAACATCTTCGCCCAATGCGTTAATTGAGCCTTGCATTATGATTGAACCGATAGAAAAAATAGAATTCATCACAGCCATTGCCATTCCGGCAGACATCATATTTTTAAACAAGGAAGCTGAAAAATGAAAATCATTCTTTTTAAGTCTGATTATTTTAAAATTTTTCAATATAACAACAAAACATAAAATCACAGATAAAAGCTGTGCCAAAACAGTTGCAACAGCTGCGCCTTTAACACCCATTTGCGTAAATTTAATCAGCACATAATCAAGAATAATATTAAGCACACTTGAAAAAATCAAAAAATAAAGCGGTGTTTTACTATCCCCGAGTGAACGCAAAATAACAGCCTCAAGATTATAAAGCATAGGTACAATAATAAATACCAAAATAACAGAAATATAACTGTTTGCTTCATTAAGCCTTGCCGCCGGTGTATTTAAAGCTTGAAGCATAGGCCGGCTCATAAAAATGCCGAATATACAAACTATCAGCGAAAACAATACATTTATTGAAAGTGAAATTGCAACGCTCTTTTTAAGCTTTTTAAAATCTTTTGCACCAAAGCACTGCGCAATTATAATTCCAAATCCACCGTTAAGTCCCCAGGCAAAACTTAAAACAAGACTGTTTATTGTGGAGCTTGCGCCGATTGCAACAAGCGCATTATCACCCAAAATATGCCCCGCAATTGCTGTATCGGCAAGATTATAAAATTGTTGAAAAACATTGCTCAAAAGTGTGGGAAAAGCGAAAAACAAAAGAAGTTTTGCAACATTGCCCTGTGTTAAATCCTTGGTCTTTGCCATAAACTATTTCTTTTTATCCTTTTTTCTGTTTCTTAAAACTATCATAAATATCATTCCTGCAATACCGCCGATTGCATTCATCATCATATCAGTCATAGTATCAACAAGGCCGAGATAGCCATATTCATTATGATATTTTGATAAATCAAACATTGCGGTTTCAGCCCCTGCTTTTGCAAGCTGAAGATTTGTACCGTGAAAATAATCCATTAAAAATTCATAAAATTCCCAGCCAACTGCTATTGAAAGTGCAAACATCAATGAAAAAATTGCCGCCAATGTTGCCGCACACTGCCCTTTTTTACGCTGAATAACACAGGCAAAATCATACCCGAAAACAGCGCATACCAAGCCTGAAACAATGTGCATAAAATTATCAAACCACGAAATTTTATCAAAAAATCCGAAGTATGAACCTATTACTATTCCGATAAAAATTATAATATTAAGCATCGTTTGGCTAAGCGGCGGCACTTCCTCAATAAAACTGCCGTTACCGAAAACTTGAAACATATCCCAAAGATGAGTAAATATAAAGCAGAACACGCTTTCAAAACCCATTACCATATCTCCGTGAGCAAACGAATAAATTGCACAAATAATCATTGCAATGCGAACTATTATCCAAAAAACAAATTGAGCTTTTGGTATTTTTGAGATAGGGTCTTTTTTAATTTTATAAGCCATTTTTACACCGCCTGAATTTTATACGCACTATTTTATCATATATGCTAAAAAAGTCAATTTATTATATAAAGTTATTTTTATTAAAAAAACACGAGGATAATTATATCCTCGTGTTTTAAAAATTATAAATTTATACGCGTGCAACTCCGTCTTTAATTGCTGCGTCTGCAACTGCTTTTGCTACCGTATCTTTAATTCTTTCATCAAATGCATAAGGAAGAATATAATCAACGCTGAGCTTATCATCATCGACAAGAGATGCAATGGCATACGCTGCGGCAATTTTCATATTTTCTGTGATTTGGCTTGCTCTTACATCGAGTGCGCCGCGGAAAATTCCCGGAAATGCAACAACATTGTTAATCTGATTTGGAAAATCAGAGCGACCCGTTCCTACAATTTTAGCACCTGCGGCTTTAGCTTCATCAGGCATAATTTCAGGTGTAGGATTTGCCATAGCAAGTACAACAGGGTCGGTATTCATAGTTTTAATCATATCTTGTGTAAGAACACCCGGTGCTGAAACACCGATGAAAATATCCGCACCCTTTACTGCTTGTGCAAGTGTACCTTTTGTCATTTCTCTATTTGTAACCTGCGCAATAGCTTGCTTTGAAGGGTTAAGATTATCCCTGCCTTCATAAATAGCACCTGTTCTGTCACAAAGAATAACATCGCGAAGGCCCAAAGTCATAAGAAGCTTTGCAATTGCAATGCCTGCCGCACCCGAACCGTTGATTACAGCTTTACATTCACCGAGTTTTTTGCCTGTAAGCTTTGTTGCATTGATAAGAGCCGCTGAAACAACAACTGCCGTACCGTGCTGGTCATCATGGAAAATAGGAATGTCGCACTTTGCTTTAAGCTTTTCCTCAATTTCAAAACAACGAGGAGCCGAAATATCTTCAAGATTTATTCCGCCGAATGAACCGCTGATATTATAAACGGTTTCAACAAATTCATCCACATTTTTTGTGCGCACACAAAGCGGAAATGCATCAACATCACCGAATTCTTTAAAAAGCACACATTTGCCTTCCATAACCGGCATACCTGCCTCAGGGCCAATATCACCAAGGCCCAAAACAGCAGTGCCGTCTGTAATTACTGCCACCATATTCCAGCGCCTTGTAAGCTCCCAGCTCTTGTTATAATCATCTTTAATAGCAAGGCACGGTTCTGCTACACCCGGTGTGTATGCCAATGAAAGCGAGTCCTTATCATTAACCTTTGCCCTTGCATTTACCTCTATTTTACCTTTCCACTGGCCGTGGAGTTTTAATGATTCCTTACGATAATCCATAGTTTGTGCCACCTCATATTTAAGCTTTATATATTATTCCCAAGGGAACTTATACTGTGTAAGGCCAAGTTCATCGCGAACTTCAGTCATCTCTTTTTGAACAGATTCGTTAATCGGAACACCGCTGTTCTTACGCTGCTGCCAAATATCCCATTCCTTTTCACCGGCTGTGTAAATTCTGTCGCATCCCGGTGCTTTTTGCGAGTTACGAACCGAGCGGATAATTTCGCCTGCTTTCTTCCTTGTTTCATCCTCACCGATAAAATGGCCCGTATCAATAGCAATAAAGAAATGACCGAGATGATAAGGAACAAGATTTCCGTTTTCATCCTTACCGTTGAGTGCTTTGCCGTAATTACCCTCTTGCAAAACAGCAGAAAGAAGCTCAATTACCATAGCATAGCCATAGCCTTTATATCCGCCTAAAGCTTCGCCTATGCCGCCGAGTGTTGTAAGTGCCGCATCACCTGAACGAATCTTTTTAAGTGCTTCGCCTGCGTCACCGCTGATTTCCTTACCGTCTTTGCCGATAATAGTACCAGGGTGTACATCTTCGCCTATTCTTTCATAATACTCAATCTTACCGTTTTGAGTAATTGAAGTTGCGCAGTCGATAACAAAATCAAAATCTTCATCAGTCGGAATACCGATTGTAAGCGGATTTGTACCAAACATACCCTCAACACCGAAAGTCGGTGCAACTGACGGGCGGGCATTAGTACCGGTAATACCGATACAACCCTGCTTTGTAGCCATAGTTGCATAATAACCGGCAATACCGTAATGGCAGGAATTGCGAACCGCTACCATACCCATACCGTATTTTTTAGCCTTATCAATAGCCATTTGCATTGATTTATAGCCGATAACCTGGCCCATTCCGTCATGACCGTCAACAACCGCAGTGCACGGTGTTTCTTTCACAATTTCAAATTCTGTAACAGGTTTTTGAATACCTGCTTTAATTCTGTCAAGATAAATCGGCTTGAAACGATTACAACCGTGGCTTTCAATTCCGCGCCTGTCTGATTCAAGCAAAATATCGGTGCAAATTTCTGCATCTTCTCTCGGTATACCGTAACCCACAAATGCATCTGTAACAAAATTGATTAAAGTATCCCAAGGACAAACAACTTTACCCATAATAAAATCTCTCCTTTATTTAATATTATCTTTCCCAATTGCGCGAGCGTTCAACAGCACGCTTCCAATCGGAATATTTTTCGTTTCTTTTTGTTATTTCCATTGAAGGAACAAATATTTTATCAACAGCACGATTTGCTTCAATTTCTTCAAGGCTGTCCCAAACACCTGTCGCAAGGCCGGCACAATATGCAGCACCCAAAGCGGTGGTTTCTACATTTTTAGGCCTGTTAACATTGACACCCGTCATATCAGCCTGAATTTGCATCATAATATCAGAAACAGAAGCTCCGCCGTCAACTCTTAAATCTTTAAGCACAATGCCTGAATCTTTCATCATAGCTTCAAGCAAATCTGTCATTTGATATGTAATGCTTTCAAGCACCGCACGGCAAATATGCTTTTTATTAACACCTCGTGTTAAACCTACCATAATTCCCCTTGCATACATATCCCAATACGGAGCACCCAAACCGGTGAAAGCGGGAACAAAATAAAGCCCGTTTGAATCCTCAACCTGCTCGGCATAAATGTCACATTCACGCGCAGTTTTGATAAGTTCAACTTCATCACGAAGCCACTTTATTACAGAGCCGGCATTAAAAGCCGAACCTTCAAGCGAATATGTAATTTCATCACCTACGCCCCATGCAATACCTGACAGAAGATTTGATTTTGAATCAACTTTTTTCTCGCCTGTGTTCATCAAAAGGAAGCAGCCTGTGCCATATGTATTTTTAGCCTGCCCCGGCTTAAAACAGCCCTGGCCGAACAATGCGCCCGGCTGATCACCAATTGCACCGGCAATCGGCACTTCGGCAATATCTTCAATACCGGTAATATGTGCAAGCTTACCGTAAATACAACTTGAAGGTTTAACTTCCGGCAGCATACTCATAGGTATTCCAAGCTTTTCACATAAATATTCATCCCAGCAAAGCTTATTTATATCAAACAGCATTGTTCTGCACGCGTTTGAATAATCCGTAACATGCACTTTGCCGCCCGTCAAATTCCAAATAAGCCAAGTATCAATCGTGCCGAAAAGAAGTTCGCCGTTTTCTGCCTTTTCCCTTGCGCCGTCAACATTATCTAAAATCCATTTTATTTTAGTGCCGCTGAAATATGCGTCAATCAGCAACCCTGTGGTATCTTTAATATAATTTGATAATCCCTCGGCTTTAAGTTCCTCACATATAGGGGCGGTGCGCCTGCACTGCCAAACAATAGCGTTGTAAACCGGCTTCCCCGTTTCCTTTTCCCACACAATTGTGGTTTCACGCTGGTTTGTTATTCCTATTCCCACTATATCTTTCGGGTCAACTTTTTCAAGTCTTAAACAGGTGAGCATTGCACTTGTTTGTGAAAACAAAATTTCCATAGGGTCATGCTCAACCCAACCGTTTTGCGGATAATGCTGGGCGAATTCATTTTGTGCTTTAGCTACAATTTCGCCCTTTTTATTGAAAATAATTGCTCTTGATGAGGTCGTTCCTTGGTCAAGAGCCATAATATATTTTTCTTTTGACATATAAGCTACCCCTCTCAAAATTTGCCAAAATTACGCCTATGTTTATTTTATAACTTTTAAAACTTATTGTCAATATATATAAAAATTATACCAATATATTTTATACTTTTGTAAAATATTGTTTAATAATTGGATCTAATAGAAAAAAGAGCCACAGTCCGTCTATTAAAAGGACTGTGGCTTTAAACGCATATCTGCTGTTAAATATTGTTTTCAATAAAATTAAGTATATCGCCTACTGTTTCGATTTTTTCAATAATCTCATCTGGCACTTCAAGTTTAAATTCATCTTCAACAGACATTACAATATCAATCGCGTCAAGGCTGTCTGCTCCCAAATCTTCAATAAGCAAGCTTTCCCTTGTGATTGAATTTGCATCAACATCAAGCTGTTCTGCCAAGATTTCCTTTAATTTTTCAAATACCATAATAATGCTCACCTCAAAAAAATGTTGTTTAAATTAGTTCATTATGTTATTATCATATTATAAAATAATTTTTGACTTGTCAATAACTAATTTAAACTATTTTTAAAGAGGCGAATATTTATGAATAATTTTTGTTTAATAGGCTATCCTTTAGGTCATTCAATGTCACCTGTTATTCATAATGAACTTTTCAAATTAAAAGGAATTAACGCAAATTACAGCTTAAATGAAATTGCACCTGAAAACTTGAAAGAAAAATACAGTGAACTTAAAAAGCTTGACGGATTTAATGTTACCATTCCGCACAAAACCAAAATCATACCTATGCTTGATACTTTATCACAAAGGGCAGAGCTTTTCGGTGCCGTAAACACGGTTAAAATCGAAAATGGAAAAGCAACAGGGCATAACACCGATTGCTTTGGCTTTTTGCGCGCACTTGAAATGGCGGATATTAAGCTTGGTGGCAATGTTCTTCTTTGCGGAAGCGGCGGTGTTGCAAGAATGTTCGCATTTGAAAGCATACTTGCAGGCGCAAATTTAACTATTGCAGTAAGGGCAAATGATATTCCTGCCGCAAATCTTATTAAAAAAGAAATAAGTGAAAAACTTCAAAAAAATGCTGAAGTTATCACACTTGACGAAGTTGAGGGCGAATTTGACTTGCTTATTAACGGAACACCGGTGGGAATGTACCCGAAAGTTGACGCAAGCGTGTTGCCGAAAGAAAAGGTTGAAAAATGCAAGGCTGTTTTTGACGCAGTATACAATCCGCAGGAAACGCTCATTTTAAAATATGCAAAAGATTCCGGCATAAAATATTCAAACGGACTTCCAATGCTTGTATGGCAAGCCGCAGTAGCACAGGAAATTTGGTTTGACATTGAATTTTCAATGGATGAAATTAAAAAAGTTTTGAAAATAACACAAGAGGAAATGGAAAAGATATGAATATAATTTTATGTGGCTTTATGGGAAGCGGAAAAACCGTTGTAGGCACAGAGCTTGCCAAAATAACAGGCAGAAAATTTGTTGATACGGACGAAATGGTTGAAAAAAAGCAAGGTGTTGCGATTAAAGCAATTTTCGCCACAAGAGGTGAAGAATATTTTCGCGACCTTGAATGGGAAGTGTGCAAGGAAGTTGCACAAATGAAAGACGCCGTTATTTCAACCGGCGGCGGTGCAATGACTTTTCAGCGCAATGTTGATGCAGTTAAAAATTCAGGCAAAATCGTATTCCTCGATGCAGATTTTGATGTAATTTGCAAAAGAATAGGCAATAATACCAACCGTCCCCTTTTCCAAAATAAAGAAAAAGCAAAGGCACTTTATGATGAAAGAAAAGCAAAATATCTTGCGTGTGCAGATATTGTTATAGACGGCAATATGTCTGCCAGAAAGACAGCGCTCGACATTGCACAAATGTTCAAACAAAGTTAATTAACATTATTTTTGTTGAAAAATGATAGATATTGTGTTATAATGCAAAATCGTTAAGACAATATAGTAATGAGGTGCTTTTATGAGTACAAGTAATCAAGAGCTTGACCGTAATCTTAAGACCTTTAAGAAATATAAAAATTTGTTAAAGGAACTTACAGCGAAAAATGTCAAGTTAAAATACAGAAATTCATGGCTCGGTATTCTTTGGAGCTTTATTCAGCCGCTTTTGCAGATGATAGTTCTTTCCGTTGTATTCGGCGGAATTTTCGGCAGGTCGAACAAGCATGTTATCTGTTTCCCTGTGTATCTTTTCACAGGCCGACTTCTTTTCAGCTTCTTCACTTCTTCCACAAAGCAGGCTATGACTTCGTTTAGGCGAAATGCCGGAATTATTAAGAAAGTATATGTTCCTAAATATATGTATCCGCTTTCTTCAATTTTTTCCAACTTTGTAACATTCGCAATATCAATCCTTTGCCTTATATGTGTATGGATATTCTTCAAACTTACAGGTATAAGCGGCGGTTCAAATCTTCACATTACACCTTATGTATTTGTTTGCGTTGTACCAATGTTTTTGTTACTTGTATTTTGTACGGGCGTTGGCCTTATCCTTTCGGTTATCGGCGTATATTTCAGGGATGTTGAATATATTTGGGATGTTTTAACTCAGCTTCTTTTCTATATGGTTCCTATTGTATATCCTTTCACAAGAATTACGGGCCATTGGACAAGACTTATCATCAAAATCAACCCTCTTTATTCAATGATTGAAATGTTCAGGCAATGTGTACTTTACGGTTATATGATTAGTTATAAATTGCTTCTTTATGCAACCGTTGTTTCATTTCTCACACTTGCAATCGGCGTTTGGATTTTTAATAAAAAGAGTGACGATATTGTATTCCATCTTTAATTTGAATATAAAATTAACCCGTCAGGCCAAGCCTGACGGGTAGACTGTCGATAAAGCGGCTAAAGCGCGCCGAATAAAAATAAATTAACCTTTTTGCCTCCCTTGGAAAGGGTGCGGGTCTCCGGTGGAGACCTCTGCACAAAGTGCAGAAGCACCGACCGAACCGACAGGTGAGACGGTGGGTGCAACTTGTTGCACTCGGAGAGATTGTGAAAAAACGGCTTGGACATCGAGTCCAAGCCGTTTTTGGCGCTTTTCGTCTTTTGCTCGGGGGCAGTACCATCGTACAGCTCCCACTCACAAAATACGAAATTTATCTCACTTTCTCGAAATCTACCAGCGTGTAGAAATTTATAATTTGACTTTTTCTACACGCTAACCCGTCAGGCCAAGCCTGACGGGTTTTGTTTTGCTTATTTTTAATCTTCTGCGTCTTCCTTAACCGTTATTAAGCATGAAATTTCAATAATGCTTACTGTCAAATATACTATTACCCCTGCAATAAGCCAAATTTTATCAGAAAAAATTTCTGCCCTGACCGCATTAAAAATTCCTACAAGCGAAACAACCGCACTCGGAATTAAAAACAAAGGTGAAAAATTTTGCAATATTTCAATCGGTGAATATGCAATATCCGTTACAAGATAAGTCAAAATCACGGAGATAAGCACGCATATAATAATCAGCACTAAAAAATTCACCATTAAAATTTGATTAACGGAAAGCGGTGCATTTATCGGAATAATCGAATCAATATCTTTTTTAAACAAAATTTTAAATTGCGATACTGCGCCTGCAAGGATATTGATTATATTCAAAATCCAAAGTAAAATAATTGCGCCTTTTTTACTTGCTGTCATTTAAAATAAACTCCTTCGTTTTTTCAAGGAAAATATCCATTTCCCTGTCTGTGCCTATTGTAATTCTTACATAATTTTCAATTCTCGGCAAAGAAAAATAGCGGATAAAAACTTTTTGAGTTTTAAGATATTCAAAAAGTGATTTCATATTATGCTCATTATGAGTTGCAAAAACAAAATTTGTTTGCGAATCAAGCACATCAAAGCCGAGAAGCCTGAGTTCATCTGTAACCCTCGCTCTTGTTTTAATTACTTTTTTACAGGTTTCTTCAAAATATTCTTTATCTTCAATGCTGGCTGTTCCCATTTCAATTGAAAGAGAATCCACCGTATATGAATTATATGAATTCTTAACCGCTTCCATAACATCAATAAGGGTTTTACTGCCGATTGCAAAGCCTATACGAAGCCCCGCAAGCGAGCGTGATTTTGAAAATGTACCGGTCACAAGCAGATTTTCATATTTCTCAATAAGCGAAACACTTGATGTGCCGCCGAAATCAACATATGCTTCGTCAATAATAACAACACTGTCATTATTATAATCAAGTATTTTTTCTACAAAATCAAGCCCCTCGCCAAGCGAAGTAGGTGCATTGGGATTAGGAATAACCACACCGCCGTTTTGCTCTTTGTAGTCTTCGGGATTTATCCTGAAATTATCATCCACCGGGTAAGTTTTATACTTAATGCCGAAAAGAGAACACCAAACGGGATAAAAACTGTATGTTAAATCGGGATACACAATCGGCTTATCGCTGTTAAAAAACGACTGAAAAGCAACCGCAAGCACATCATCAGAGCCGTTGCCGACGAATACATTTTCAACCCCAACCCCGTAAAACTTTGCAATAGCCTCTTTAAGCTTTGTTGAATTTGCATTTGGATAAAAGCGCAAATTATTTGCATCAAAGCTTTTAAGCACAGCCATTGCTTTTGGTGACGGAGGATATGGATTTTCATTTGCATTTATTTTAACTATATTTTTATCCTTACTTTGCTCCCCCGGAATATAAGGTTCGATATTTCTTAAATTTTTGATCCAATCTCTGCTCATATCTTCACCCCAAACTATCTTACTTTAACTCTTTTAACTTTTGACCAACTTCCGTAAACTTTGTTTTTATTTTCATCAAGCTTGTAAGCACGAACACGAACATAATATCTCTTCCTGCTTTGTGCTGTTTTGATAGTTACACGAGTTGATTTGGTAGTTTTTGTTTTAAAATTATATTTGAAATTTCTATGAGTAGACCACTGGTATTCATAACCGGTGGCTTTCACTTTTTTGAATGAATATGTGATTTTGCGTCTGCTTCGGCTTTTAACTGATTTGTTTGAAACCCTCTTTGGCGTTGTTACCGTGCTGAAAACATCGCTTTCTTCGCAAGCTACATTCGCCTTATTTGCACGAACTTTAAACTTATACTCGCTTGCAGCTTTAAGGCCGGTTACCTTAAATGTATTTTGATTATTAAATGTTTGACCTATGAATTGATATTCATTTGCCTGTGCGTCATATTTAAAAATATTATAGCTTTCGCATCCGTCTATCAAGTACCATGATAAAGTAAGTGATGTATTTTCCCTTTCACTTGCTTTTATGCCGCTGATTTTAGTTCCCGTAGTTTTGCCCGATACATAATTTGATACTTCGCCCAAAAATGCTTTGTTTGATGAATCAACACCCTGCGCACAAACGGTGATTATATACTGATTGCCTGCAATCAGCCCGTCAATAGTACCGCTTGCCCCGTAAACAGTCTGCTTAAAGGTTGCGTCATTATTTAAACTTTCAGCAGTGATAACATAAGACTGCGCACCCAAAACCTCATTCCAGGTTAAGCTTAACGAATTATCCGTACTTGAAACATACTTAACGCCGCTAACCCTGTCAGGCACAATATTAAATGTATATATTTGCTTTAAATCTTTGTAATTTCCGATTCCTTTTAAAGTAATGCGTGCTTTGCCGATATTCACATTATTGCTGTAAGTCAATGTGTAATCCACATCTTTTACAAGTTCAATTCCGTTTACCACAACGGGTGCAATATCACATTGAATAGGCTGGCCGGTATATACCCTTGTGCCGATAAATGTTGTATCCTCACCCTTGTACCAAAAGTTAATATCAACATTGCCTTTCATACCTTTAACTCTTCCTTTTGAGGTATGCTGCCAAAATTCATAATTGCCCTTGTAATTCGTCTTTTTGCTGTAATTTGCAAGCCAAATTTTATAGCTTTGCGAAATATCATTAGGATATAAATGCTCTAAAAAGAAATTTTCGCTGGCATAAATGCAAGCGTCATATCCCGCATTTGATACGGTGTTTAAAAATGCGAGCGCATTAGCTGTCATTTTGGTTTTTGAAAGCTTTGCGCTGTCAAGCCTGCCCGCTCTTGTATCTGCAAATTCATAGTCGAAAACAACGGGCATAGTCAATTCATATCCTTTTATGGCTTTTAAAAGTGCGTTTGCTTCTTTCTTCGCTTCTTTTACGGTTTTAGCCTGCGAATACCAGTAAACACCTACCATAAGCCCTGCTTTTGTTGCGTCTTTGATATATGTTTTGTATTTCTTATCATAATTAAGCGAAAAGCCCGACTTTGTATATCCTGTGTATCCCACACGAACAAAAACATATTTTATTCCGTCTTTTTTTACCTTTTTAAAATTGATTTTTCCGTTATGATGTGAAATATCCATACCGTAAATCAAATCTTTATCATCAAATCTTGATGCGTGGGTATATGTAATACCTGTGTACTTGCTTTTGGTTTTAACACTTGCAAATGCACACGGTGCCTGAAACAGCATAGCAAACACAAGCATTACCGAAATTATTTTGCTAATCTTTTTCATTTTTCTCTCCTTTTATTATCCCTTTTGTTTTTTACTGTACCAATAGTTTAAATCAACATATTTGCTTTCAATACTGTCGCTTTTACCCGTTCTTGAATACTGCCAAATATGATACGGACTTGAAGTTGAAACACTTTCGTTATAATCTGCCACCCAAACAACAGTGCTTTTAGGCAGCTTCTTTGTGTTTATATCATTATCATAAAGATATGATGATGCATAAACACCCGGAATGTAACCGAACTTTTCAATCTTTTCGCAAAATGCTTTTATAGTTTTTGTACATTCGGCTTTTGAAAGTGACGCTTCCCACATTCTGCCGGTGTTATCCCCGTTTTCATCAATCGGGTATTCATAATCTATCACAACAGGCAAATTAGGCTTGTACATTGCAACTGTTTTAATAACAAATCTTGCCTCTTCCTCTGCCTCTTTTTCATCAACTGCCTGCGAATAAAAATATACGCCGAACGGTATTCCGGCTTTTTGCGCATTTTTTAAATTATCTTTAGCGCATTTATCGGTGCATATTTTGCCTGTTCCGTATCCCCGATACCCAACACGGATAAATACAAAATCAACCTCGTCTTTTAATGCCTGCCAATCAATCTTTCCGTTATGCTCGGATAAATCATATCCCCTTACCCTGTCCTTGCCGAAATCATAGCAAGCAGTTTCATTTCCGTAAAGCGAAAGCAAAATGCCTGTTACCCCAAGCACCACGGCAAGCAAAACGCAAACACCTGCAATAATTTTACTTTTTTTATTTATTTTTCCGGTCTTTTTCGACTTTGCTTTTAAAGCCATATTCTATACCTCTTTTTAACAATAGAAATATATTATCACAATAGATAAATAAAATCTACACAAAAAACATAAAAATAAATATTTGTTTATTTGTTAAAATATGGTATAATCAAAACATCTAATAACAGATAACAAATTGAAAAGGAGTGTATTTATGAAAAAAGTTATTAGTTTATTTCTTTCTGCTATGATGATTTTGACATCTGTGCTTTGTGTCAATTTTTCAGCATTTGCGAAAGATATTGAAAGCGGCTCAATTAAATTGGGCAAAAACACAGTAAAAGCAAGTGAATTTATTTACGAAGATGATGAAGTTGATAAAACAAATTCAACTTATTATTGGTACTCTTTTGTACCTAAAGAAACTGCTGTTTACAAGTTTGAATCACATTACACCGTAAGTGATGATACTGACCCTGTGATTTATCTTTGCGATAAAAATAAAAATAAAATCACTGATTGTGATGATATTGATTTAGATAACGAAAACTATAATTTCAAACTTCAAACATCACTTATAAAAGGTGAAACATATTACTTATATTTTAGAGAATGTAATAATTCAAGTTCATTTGATTTCACAGTTGATAAAACAAAAATCAACTTTTCATTCACCCTTGCCGAAAAGCACACTTTAACCCAAGGTTATGACAGCAGTATATATACTGATAATAACGGTGATGAATATGATCACTATAATTTAGACAATGTAATTTCCAGCGAAGGCAACACCATTACCGAAACTAAAGAAGACGGAACAAAAGTTACATACACCTGCAAAAACACCAAAGCAAACGAAGATGACGAAGACGATTTCAGCTTCGTTGACGGTGACGGAAACAGTTTCCCTTACGGGATTGACTGCGACTCAGCGCAAAGCATAAATCATCTTAAAACAGGAGATAATGTTCAGTGTTACTTTACTGTTCATAGTTATGATAATGATTATGATTGTTATAATATAGATGTTCCTTTCACAATCGACATTAAAGAATTCGATATAACCGGCATTACATTCACCCTTGCCGAAAATCACACTTTAACCCAAGGTTATGACAGCTACATTAGAACTGATGATAATGGTGAAGCATATGACCATTACAATTTTTGGAATGTAATATATTCTGAAGGCAACACACTTACTGTAACCAAAAAAGGCGAAACACCGGTTACATATACCTGCAAAAACACCAAAGCAAACGAAGATGATGAAGATAATTTCAGCTTTGTTGACAGCGACGGAAATCATTTTGATCATGAGCTGGACTTTTCTACTTCGCAATACAAAAATCATCTTAAACCGGACAATGATGTTCAATGTTCTTTCAGAGTATACAATATAGATGTTCCTTTCAAAGTTGATATTGATAAAAACCCAATTGCTTCAATTGAATACATCGGCAACATCACTGTAAGCGATAAAGATAAACATACATATGACGACGGCGATTACTATTATGATTATACAATTTATCAGCCGGGTGCAAAAATCGTAATTCATTACAAAAACAAAACACCGGATACTTATATCTGCAAGGGCTTTTATGATGAAGACTTGAAGGATACATATTATAGTTTTATAAATGTCAATGACTCTGAAGATTGGCTTGATATAGATTATTCAAGCGATAGCTCAACATGGACAGCCGGCGGAAATAACTTGATATATATTATGTGCCACAGTGTTATAACCACTATACCTGTAACAGTTATTCCATCAACACCTGTGCCAAACCCAACTCCAAACCCAACACCTGCACCGTCGCCTGCACCTGCACAGCCGGCTCCTGCTCCAAGCACTTCAACTTCAGCTCCGGCAGCGCAAACCACAGCACAGCCGGCAGCACCTAAAAATAATAAAAAGGTAAAAGTTGCTTCTGCAAAGGCGGGCAAGAAATCAATAAAAGTAACTTGGAAAAAGGTTAAGGGTATAAAAGGATACCAAATTCAGTATTCAACAAACAAGAAGTTTAAAAAGGGTAATAAAACAATTACCGTTAAAAGCAAAAAATCAACTTCTGCAACAATTAAGAAGCTTAAGAGCAAGAAAAAATACTATGTACGCATGCGCACATATAAAATAGTAAACGGAAAGAAAGTTTACTCGGCTTGGTCAAAAGCTAAAAGCGTTAAAGTTAAATAAATCAAAAAAAGCGGCTTGAACTTAAAGTTCAAGCCGCTCATTTTATAATATTTAGTTTCTTTCAGGTGGAGTGTAAAGGTGAATTCTGCCCGCATCATTAAAGGCTTTTAAAGTCATAACGCAAATAGGAACAATAAACATACCCATAAAACCGAAAAGCTTTAATCCAAAGTAAAGGCCCGCAAGGGTAACAAGCGGATTAACACCGAGTGAATCGCCCACGATTTTAGGCTCAATATACTGGCGAATTACCGTAATAACAGCGTACAAAATAAGCAAGCCTACGCACTGCCCAACATTGCCAGAAACAAGTGCGATAAGCGACCACGGAATAAGAATACCGCCCGAACCTGCAACAGGAAGAATATCAAACACCGCAATACAGATTGCGATAACGAAAACATAGCTGTTTTTCATAACGCCGATTAAATTAAGGATAGTTAAACCAAGGAAGTTTTCGCAAAATGTGATAAACATAATAAGCCCGTAAGCCCTGCACATTTTAAGAATAGTTGATGAAAAGATTTTTTTTGTTTCACCTAAAAGATTTTTATGCTTATCAGGAAGTTGAAGCTTAATAAATTTAACTACCTTTTTATAATCCTTTGTAAAAAGTATCCACGCAATAACTCCGATTACAACGCTGATTAAAATTGACGGAATATTTTTAACCACGCTGTACACACCGCTGATTCCGTTTGACAGGCCGGAAGTAATTGAACTCATATTTATTCCGAGTTTTGATACATCAAAATCATTTATAAGATTGCCGAAAAACTGTGTTATATTTTCCGACACGCTTGTATAAATACTGTCAGGCAAAAATTTAATGGCTTTTAAAATTTCATTTTGCAGAGTAACAAGAAAAGTCGGCAAATCATTAAGCTGCTCGCCTAAAAAAGAAATGAAATTACCTATTTCTCTAAACAAAGCCGCAATAATCGAAATAACAGGGCCTAAAATAATTGCAACGCACAAAAGCACAAGAACGATTGACCAAAAAGAATGCATTTTATTTTTAGTCTTTTTATCAAGCCAGCCAAGCGGCCTTTGCAAAATCACTGCAAAGAAAAACGAAAGCAAAAACGGTGCAGCAATAACGAAACAATATTTAAAAAACACATAAACAAGACCTATAATTGCCATAACATAAACAAGGTCAATTAAAAAATCTCTCCTTTTTGCTACTTTTGGATTCATATACAATACTTCCTTTTGTTGAATATATACATTATTTTAATGTAAAACAGGCGGTTAATCAAGTAATTTTGATAGAAATTAAGATTTTTTTAAATTTATACTTGATACTTCTTAACTTTTTTGTTAATATATAGAAAGTGTTTTTCACAGTAACACAACTGTGCGCACACGGAGGACACATTTTATTATGGAAAAGATAAATTTCTATTTAATAAATGCAAGCATCGTGCCTGACATATATAAAAAAGTAATAAAAGCCAAAAGCCTGCTTGCAAGCGGTGAAGCAAAAAGTGCGTCACAAGCGGCAAAAATGGCAGATATATCACGAAGCGCATACTATAAATATAAAGATGCGATTTTTGAATATCACGGCGACGACAGCAATGACACAGCCACAATCAACGCAAAACTTATGGATAATGCCGGCGTGCTGTCATCACTTATGGCGGAGCTTTATAAAGCCGGTGCTAATGTATTATCTGTTAACCAGAGTGTTCCTATTCATTCGGTAGCAGATGTTTCCGTAACTGTACGAATTGCCGAAATGGCAATTACAAAAAAGGAGTTACTTAATTCAATAGAAAAAATCGACGGTGTAAATTCCGTTGTTTTATCATAGGAGGTAGAAAATATGAAAGTTGCTGTAATGGGCTACGGAACAGTAGGTTCAGGTGTAGTTGAGGTAATTGAACATCACAGTGATATTATTCCAAAAAGAACAGGTGGAAAAACACTTGAAATTTCACACATTCTTGATTTGCGTGATTTTCCAAATGACCCACATAAAGATTTATTTACCAAGGATTTCAACGATATTTTAAATGACGATGAAACCAAAATTGTTGCCGAAACAATGGGCGGGGTTAACCCGGCATTTGATTTCACAATGAAGCTTCTTAAAGCAGGTAAAAGCGTTGTAACATCTAACAAAGAGCTTGTTGCACAAAGAGGACTTGAGCTTTTACAGGCTGCGGAAGAAAGCGGAGCAAACTATTTGTTTGAAGCAAGTGTAGGCGGCGGAATCCCTATTATTCGCCCGCTTTGCCAGTGCCTTGCCGCTAACTATATTGAGGGCATTGCAGGTATCTTAAACGGTACTACAAACTTCATTCTTACTATGATGATTGAAGAGGGAATGTCATTTGAAGAAGCACTTAAAATAGCGCAGGAAAAAGGATATGCTGAAAAAGACCCTACCGCCGATGTTGAAGGCCACGATGCATGCAGAAAAGTTTGCATTCTCGCTTCCCTTGCATTTGGCAAGCATGTATATCCAAATCAGGTTGAAACCGAGGGTATTACAAAGATTTCGCTTGAAGATGTATCATACATCGAAAATGCAGGCGGTGTAATCAAACTTCTCGGCCAAATCAAATATATTAACGATAATGAAATCGCCGCATTTGTAAGCCCGGCTGTTGTATATAACGGTTCACAGCTTGCAAGCGTTAAAGATGTTTTCAATGCAATCCTTGTAAGAGGTGATGCAGTCGGCGATGTATGCTTCTACGGCCCGGGTGCCGGCAAGCTTCCTACCGCTTCCGCTGTTGTAGCCGATATTATTGACTGTGCAAAGCACAGTGACAGAAAGAAGATTTTCGGCTGGGGTGAAGGCTCGGAAAACTATGTAGTTGACTACAAAGAAAAGATTGAAATGCCGTTTTATGTTCGTGCAAAAGCAACTCCAAATGAAGTAAATTCAAAATTTGCGGATGTTAAGTTCCTTTCAAGAAAAGGCCAGCCAAGTGACGAAGTTGCATTTATCACAGATTATATGACAGAAAACAAGCTTAACAAAAAGCTTGACGGTATGAATGTTATCAACACAATTAAAGTTACAAACTACTAATCAATATAATTTTCGGAGGATTACAAATCTATGGGACTTATTGTTCAGAAATTCGGTGGTTCTTCAGTAGCAAACGCCGAAAGAGTAATGAATGTTGCTCGCATTGTTACCGAAACATACAAGCAAGGCAATGATGTTATTGTTGTTGTATCGGCACAAGGTGATACAACTGACGACCTTATTGAAAAGGCAAACGAAATCAACCCAAAAGCAGCTAAAAGAGAAATGGACCAGCTTTTAACCGCAGGTGAGCAAATTTCTATTTCACTTCTTGCTATGGCAATTGAAAAGCTCGGTTTTCCTGTAATCAGCCTTTTAGGATGGCAGGCAGGATTTAACACAAATTCAATCTACACCTCGGCAAGAATTAAAAACATTAAGCCTAACAGACTTCAGGCTGAAATTGCAAAGCGCAACATAGTTGTAGTTGCAGGTTTCCAGGGTATTAACAGATATGACGACCTCACCACATTGGGCAGAGGCGGTTCAGACACATCGGCAGTTGCAATTGCAGCAGCACTTAAAGCCGATAAATGCCAAATTTTTACAGATGTTGAAGGTGTTTACACCGCTGACCCGAGAAAAGTTGAAAATGCAAAGAAGCTTAAAGAAATCACATATGACGAAATGCTTGAACTTGCAACACTCGGCGCACAGGTACTTAATAACCGTTCAGTAGAAATGGCTAAAAAATACGGCGTTGAACTTGAAGTTTTATCATCATTAAACCCGGTACCGGGTACAATCGTTAAGGAGGTAACAAAAATGGAAAAAATGCTTATTAGGGGCGTAACAAAGGATAAGGATGTAGCACTCGTATCAATTCTCGGCTTGCAGGATACACCGGGCATTGCTTTCAAAATCTTTTCAAAGCTTTCTGCTAAAGAAATAAATGTTGATATTATTCTTCAATCTTTCGGCAGAGACGGAACTAAAGATATTGTATTCACCGTAAGCAAAGATAACGGTCCTGTTGCTGTTGAAATTCTTGAAAGCTTCCTTGATAACTGCAAAATCGTTTGCAACACCGAAGTTGCAAAGGTTTCAATCGTAGGTGCAGGTATGGAAACACATCCGGGTACAGCATCAAAAATGTTTGAAGCTCTTTATGAATCAAACATCAACATTCAAATGATTTCAACATCAGAAATCAAAATTTCTGTAATTATCGACGCTGAAAATGCTGACAGAGCAGTATCTGCTGTTCATAAGGCATTTATTCCAAATGACTAATCGGTAAAATGTTCAGGCTGTTTCGCATTCATTGTGAAACAGCCTTTTTGTTTACTGTTTTTTAATTATTGATTTATTTCTTGTTTTTAATTATTATATATAGTATAATAAATTTAAATATTGATATTGATATAGAAACGGTGCAAAATGAAAATACTTACTATTGGCGATATTGTTTCAAAACAGGGATGTGAATATTTAAGAAGCACTCTCCCCTCTCTTAAGCGTGAACTTGGGGCAGATATTGTAATTGCAAACGGTGAAAACTCGGCAGTCGGTAACGGAATTTTACCACAAAGTGCAGAATTTATACTTGACTGCGGTGTTGATTTAATCACACTGGGCAACCACAGCTTAAAAAGGCGCGAAATATACGATTACCTTGATTCTCCCGCTCCTATAATCAGGCCGGCAAACTACCATTCAAGCGCACCGGGCAGAGGAATGGAGATAATAGACAAAGGCTTTTGCAAAATAGCGGTAATCAATCTTCAAGGTGCAGTTTACCTTGACCCTATTGAAAATCCGTTTTCCGTAATTGATAAATTGATTGAAAGTGCGAAAGACCAAGGCGCAAGCATAATTATAATTGATTTTCACGCTGAAGCAACTGCCGAAAAAAGAGCAATGGGATTTTATGTTGACGGTAAAGTTTCGGCAATTTTCGGCACACATACCCACACACAAACAAGCGATAACCAAATTTTGCCTAACGGCACGGGATATATAACGGATATTGGAATGACCGGCCCGTATTACAGTGTTTTAGGCGTAGCACCGACTTGCGCAATTGAAAAACTTAAAACGGGGCTTCCTACCCGCTTTGTTAACGAAGACGGGGTTTGCGTGCTTGAAGGATGTTTATTTGATATTGACGAAAAAAGCGGAAAAACCGTTAATACTAAACTTATCAGGAGGTAACTATGGCGAAAAAAATATTCGCTTTAATTATGGCGGCAGTTTTGATTTGCTGTGCTTTCACCGGCTGTTCGCCGCAAAGCAGTGAAAACAAAGCAAGCGACACTGTTTTGGCAACTAAAAAAGTTACCGATAATTCTAACTTTAAATTAAGCTATACTCAATCTGACAGCCTTGACCCATTCAAAGCCAAAACACAAAATAACCAAGTGCTTGCTTCACTTGTGTTTGAATCGCTTTTTGACCTTGATGAAAGCTATGAACCGATTTTGAATATCGCTTCATCCTACGAATTTACCGATAGCAAAACCATAAAAGTTAAATTTAATACAAACATTGCATTTTCAAACGGTTCGCCGCTTGAAGTTGAAGATATAATTTATTCTTTTAATGCGGCTAAAAAATCACCGGCTTACGGTAACAGCTTAAAATATTTTGACTATGCGTCAAGAAATGCAGAAGACTGCGTGGTTTTTTACCTTAAAAAGCCAAATCCGAATGCAGTTAATCTTTTAACATTTCCGATTGCAAGCACAAATGATGATGAAAACGGTTATCCAATCGGAAGCGGAAGATACAAATATATAAAAAAAGACAGCAAAACTTATTTAAAAGCAATTGTAAGTGACAACTTCAACCCATATATTACAACAATAAATCTTGTTAACATTGCATCGGCAGATTCAATTGACAATGCGGTTAACATCGGCAATATTTCATACGCTTTTCGTGATTTAAGTTCAAGTGTAAACAAGCGAATTACCTGCACCAAAAAGCTTGTAAATATGAATAATCTTGTTTATATCGGAATCAACTCATTATCGGGAATAACCGCAAATGCACAAATCAGAAAAGCAATTTCACTTGCGTGTGACAGAACAGTATTTGCACAAAGTGCATATAACGGATATGCCACTGCGGCAACATCACCGTTTAATCCGCAGGCTTCAATCGCACAAAATGTTAAAATTTTCTCAAGCGAAGCTGATTCAATAACTGCAAAGCAGGCATTAAACCAAAGTATGATTGATTCAAAAAAGCTAAAAATTAACATTTTGGTTAATAAAAATAACAACCGCATTGCGTGCGCAACCCTGCTTAAAAATCAGCTTGAAGCAATCGGATTTACGGTAACAATTGATGAAGAAGGCACAAAGGAATACACAAGGCGAGTTAAAAATACGGAATTCAACCTTTATATCGGTGAAGTAAAGCTTTCTGACGATATGTGCTTATATCCGTTTTTTGATGATAAATCAGGCGGAGTAAGATATGGAATTGACAATGAAAATTTGACTTGCGACGACCTTTATTCTGCCTATCTTGCAGGTGAATGTGACCTTGGCAAGTTTATACTTGCTTTTAACGAGGAAATGCCGTATATTCCTCTTGTATACAAAAAGGGAATGATATGCTATACTAAAGCCATGAGTGGCGATATGCAAGGTTATTGGGGTAACTTTTTTTCAAATATCGACACTTGGCGTTTTGAATAATTATAACGGAGGTAATACTTATGATAAAGCTTGAAAATCCAAACGGATTTATTGAAGTAACTAACAATTATTTTGCCAATCTTGTAGGCAGAGCTGCGCAAAGCTGTTTCGGCGTAACAGGAATGGTTAATTCAAATGCGTACCAAAGCATAAAATCCGTATTGAAAAATAAAAGTGCAAAAGAAAATTTAGACCAGGGTGTAACAGTAAAAAGCATAAATGAAGATTTAATTATTGAACTTCATATTTCTGTTTCATACGGTGTTAATATCAGCGCAATTGTTGAAAGCATAGTAAATAAAGTGCGCTACACAGTTGAAGAAGCAACTGATTTAAAAGTATCAAAAGTCAATGTGCACATTGACGCACTCAACTAAGTTAATAGGAGATTTTAATAAATATGATTACAGGTTTACTGTTTAGAGATTCTATTATCTCTGCTGCAAATAATATTTCAAACAGCAGGCAGGCTGTTGATGCGCTCAATGTATTCCCTGTTCCTGACGGTGATACAGGCACAAATATGAGTATGACTATTACTGCCGCCGCTAAAGAAATGGCAACGCTTGCCGATGATTGCACAATTGAAGAAGCATCATCAAAATGCGCGTCTGCCCTTTTAAGAGGTGCAAGGGGTAATTCAGGTGTTATTCTTTCACTTATTTTCAGAGGTTTTTCAAAAGGCTTCAGGGGTTTGGAGTCGGCAGGTGCAAAAGATCTTGCAAATGCACTTAAAGAGGGTGTTGACGCAGCGTACAAAGCCGTAATGAAACCTACCGAAGGAACTATTTTAACAGTAGTTCGCCTTGCAAGTGAAGCTGCGCAGGAAATGGCAAAAATTCAGGACGACCCGCTTGAAGTCGGCTTTGCGGCATTGACTGCGGCAAAAGAAGCACTTGCCAAAACACCGGAGCTTTTACCTGTTCTTAAAAAAGCCGGTGTAGTAGATGCAGGCGGACAAGGTCTTGTACTTGTTTTTGAAGGAATGGAAAGTGTTTGGCGAAACGGTGTTATAGTTCAGCCGCTTGACGGCTCTGGCGTTACACCTGTTTCAATGCCTTCAAAATCAACTGTTGCAAATGCAAGCGACGATATTGAATTCGGCTACTGCTCTGAATTTTTGATAGAAAAAAATGACAGTGCAAAAGAAAAAGACCCGCTTAAACTCAGGGCTTATCTTGAATCAATCGGTGACTGCGTAGTAGTTGTTGACGACAGCAGTATTATCAAAGTACATGTTCATTCAAACGAACCGGGTAATGTTATTCAGGCAGGGCTTAAATACGGTCAGCTTATTAACATTAAAATTGATAATATGAGATACCAGCACGCAAACGCAGATGTAGGTGTGAAGGATGGTGAAAAGCCGGTTGAACCCGAAGTATGCGAACCTGAAAACGAATACGGATTTGTTGCCGTATGTGCAGGCAGCGGACTTGAAGAACTTTTCAGTGACATCGGCGCAGATACAGTAGTAAGCGGCGGACAAACTATGAACCCGTCGACAGATGATATTTTAAGTGCAATCGAAAAAACTCCGGCAAAAGTTGTATATGTATTACCTAATAACAAAAACATTATAATGGCAGCTGAGCAAGCAGGCCCGATGGCAAAAGACAGAGATGTAAGGGTACTGCCTACAAAAACTATACCGCAGGGCATTTCCGCTATGCTTTCATTTGATGAAACTGCAAGTGCAGATGAAAACCAGATGAATATGATTTCTGCATTTGAAAATGTGGAAACGGCTCAGGTTACCTTTGCCGCAAGGGACAGTGAAGTTGACGGAAAGCCTATAAAAAAAGGCGAAATTATGGGCCTTTGCAACGGAAAAATCAAATTCATAGGCGAAAGCGTTACCGATATTGCGATTAAATCCACACAAAAGCTTTTCAAAAAGGGCGAACATTCACTTATCACAATCATTTTCGGTGAGGGTGCAAGTGAAGAAGATGCGGCAATAGTTGAAGAAGCACTTTCAAAGAAATTTGGAAACGATGTTGAAATCAGCATTGTAAACGGTAATCAGCCTATATATTATTTTATCATTTCAGTGGAGTAAGCTATGCTGAATTTAGATAGCAATATTCAATTTATTAAGGGTGTCGGCGAAAAAAGAGCCAAGCTGTTTAACAGTCTTGGCATCTTTTGCGTTGACAGCCTTATTCATTTTTATCCGCGAAAATATGAAGATTGGTCGGCAAGCAAAAACCTTGAAGCAGTTAAAAGCGGAGAAACGGTCAGTATAAAAGCAACGCTTATCACACCGGTTAAAGAAGCAATGATAAGGCGCGGCTTGACTCTTTTCAAGTGCAAGTTTTCAGACGGTGAAAATGTGATCAGCGTCACAATTTTTAACAATAAATACCTTGCAAAATCTTTACGCATTTACGAGGATTATTACTTATACGGTAAAATAGAAAAAAGTCTGCTTAATTTTTCTATGAATTCACCTAAAATCGAAAAGGCAGAAAATATACTTGCCATTCAACCGGTTTACCCGGCGAAAGAGAAGCTCACTTCCCGTTCAATCTCTAAAATAATGAAAACCGCACTTGACGAACTCGGCGAGATTGAGGAAACATTAGATGATGAGATAATGCAAAAATATAGCCTTATCTCTCTTGATAAAGCTATCAAAAACATTCATTTTCCAAACAGTGCAGACGATTATTTGCCGGCAAGAAAAAGATTGATTTTTGAAGAACTTTTAACACTTCAACTCGGTTTACTGAAACTGAAAAGCAATAAAAAAAGCGAAACTGCGTTAGTGATAAAAGATGATTACAGCAGTGAATTTGAAAAGCTTTTACCTTTTAATTTAACCAATGCACAAAAAAGGACAATTTGTGAATGTTTGCAGGATATGAAAAGCAAATATCCTTGCAACAGGCTTGTACAGGGTGATGTAGGCTCCGGCAAAACCGCAGTTGCGGCAAGCTTGATATATTCCGTTATTAAAAACGGATACCAGGCAACTATGATGGCACCCACAGAAATACTTGCCACCCAGCATTATGAAAGCCTATTAAAAATTCTTGCCCCGGCAGGTATAAATATTCGCCTTTTAACAGGTTCAACACCGGCAAAAGAGAAAAAAGAAATAAAAAAAGCTTTGTTTGACGGTGAGATTGATTTAATTATCGGCACACACGCATTGATACAAAATGATGTTGCATTCAAAAATCTTGCCCTTGTTATTACAGATGAACAGCACCGCTTCGGTGTTAAGCAAAGGGCACAGCTTGCCGAAAAGGGTGAAGATGTACACACAATTGTTATGAGTGCCACCCCTATTCCACGAACACTCGGTTTGATTTTATACGGCGATCTTGATATAAGCATTCTTGATGAACTTCCGCCCGGCAGGCAGGAAATACGCACGGATGTGGTAGATTCACGCTATCACAAAAGGCTTTATAAATTTATCAAAGACGCTATTGCACGCGGTGAGCAGTGCTATATAGTCTGCCCGGCTGTTGAAGAAAACGAAACAAATATTAAAAGTGCCGAAGAACTTGCAGATGAACTTGCAAACGGTGAATTTAAAGGCTATAATCTCGGAATACTCCACGGCAAAATGAAACCTAAGGATAAAGAAGCAATTATGAAATCCTTTGCAAGCGGCAAAGTGAGCTTACTTGTTGCCACAACGGTAGTAGAAGTCGGTGTGGATGTGCCAAACGCAACAATTATGGTTATTGAAAATGCAGAGCGTTTCGGCCTTTCAACCCTGCACCAACTGCGTGGCAGAGTAGGCAGAGGCAATAAAAAAAGTTACTGCGTGCTTGTATCCGACGCAAAGGGCGAAACCGCACGCGAAAGGCTTATGACTATGAAAAAGTACAGCGACGGTTTCAAAATTGCAGATACAGACCTTAAACTTCGCGGACCCGGTGACTTTTTCGGCTCACGCCAGCATGGTTTGCCCGAACTCAAAATTGCAGATATGGTTGAAGATATGGACACCTTGCAAAATGCACAGGAATGTGCAAAAAGCATCTTGAAAAATGATTTTTCACTTTCAAACCACCCTGCCCTTAAAAATCAAATGAATAAAATGTTTGAAAAGATTAAGAATTAAACAGCTTTTTTTCTTGAATTCAAATCAAGCACGCTTACAAAACATCCGATTATAAGCAGAACCGACAGGGTGATATTTACGCTTGTGAGCTTTACGGGTGTTGTGCTGTTTGCAAAAACAGGCACTTCAAGCGGAAAAATGCGCAGTATTATTTTCATAACAAAATATGAAAGCACGCTTGATATAAGGCGAAAAAGCAAAAATTCAAAATAGCTCATTTTTATTTTTCTTAAACTTTGCGATATTTGCAAATGGATACATATTCCGCCAAAGGAAAGAAAAGCGGCGGTAAGCGGCAAGGAAAAATCACCGCCGCACACACCGTTTGTAATTTCAAGAAGCGGCAAAACCGGCTCGGGCATTTTAAAAATATTGCTTAATGCAGAAAACAAAACAATATATGCGGTTATCACAATCACACTTTGCGAAGCTTTCGGCGCGGCAAGTGTGAGCGCATCACCCAAAGGTACATATTCGGTAAGTGAATATGTACTTTTTTCTATCCTTTTTTCTTTAAACGAAAGTGCAAAGCCGATTATAAGCGATGAAATAACATTTGATAAAAACAGCATTACACCTATTTTGGTGTTGCCGAAAGAGGCACTGCCGACAGCGGTGATTATAAACCCACATCCGCCGCAAAAATTAAAGCACATCATCCTTTTAGCTTGATTTGAGTCTATTTCACCGGCTTCAAAAAGTTCATCACACAGCAATGCACCGGTAGGATAACCGCCCACAAGTCCGAAAAGCAGAGCAGAAAGCGAACTTTCAGGCAGGTTAAACAAAACCCTTGAAAGAAAACCGAACATTTTAATAAACACGCTGTTTGCACTTGATTTCATAAAAGTTAAAAAAATAATAAGAAGCGGCAAAAGCGACGGGGTAACAGTATTTAATGCAAGCTTTAACCCGGCATACGCACCGATGCGTGCATTTTTAGAAAAAAGAATAAATATCAACGAAAAAAACATCAATATCACTGTTTGAAAAGCCGATAGTGTAACACTTTTGATTTTCATTTTAACCACCACTAATAATATGGCGAAAATTTACATTTTATACAAAATAATATATATTGATTATATTTTTGATATATAGTATAATAATTAAACTATCTTAGATTGGAGATAAATTATGGATAATAAAATTCCAAATATGGATTATGATGCCGACGAGGTTATCAATGAATTCAAAGAAAAAATCAAATGGCCGAAAAGCGATGAAGTAACAGCCGTAGTAAAGCCGTCTAAAATGCCACTTCGTGTATTTATTTCACTTATTATCACAGCAATAGCCGGCGGTGTGGCATACTATATGATGCTTCCTGCTTTCAATATTAAAGATACACAAATGTATCTGTTTTTACTTCTTCTTGTTGTTGTATTTATGGCGGCATTCGCCATTGTGTGCAGAGCTAACAAGAAAATTGAAAGAAAAGAATATGTTAAGAAAAAATCATTAGTTCCCGTTATAATTGCAGGCGTACTTGTAGTTATTATGGCAATAGGTTATGTTACCGGTGTAACACTTTTCCGTGCTAAATCTTACAGTGAGCTTCTCACGATAAGTGACGGAAACTTTGAAAAAGATTTTAAAGACATCAGCTATGACAAAGTGCCGAGGCTTGACGCCAACCGTGCACACGCACTTGCCGACCAGCAGTTAGGTTCTCTTGAGCAGTACAAGAGCCAGTATGTTGTAAGCGATAATTCAACGCAAATCAACTACAAAAATACTCCTTGCAGGGTTGCATATCTTCAATATGCCGATTTTTTCAAATGGATGAATAATACTAAAAACGGTACACCGGCATATATGCTTATTGACCTTGTAAGCCAAAAAGTAACAGCAGTTAACTGCGTTGACAAATTCGGTGAGGGCATTAAGTATTCCCCTGCCGAGCTCTTTAATGAAAAGCTTATCCGCCACCTTCGTTTTCAGTATCCAACCGCACTTCTTGATACTCCTAATTTCGAGATTGATGATAATATGCACCCATATTGGATTACAGCAGTACTTGATAAAACTATCGGACTTTACGGCGGTACTGATGTAAAGGGCGCAATTATTACCGACGCTCTTACAGGCAAAAGCAAATACTATGATATTGAAACAGTTAAAACAGATAAAAGTCTTAACTGGATAGATGTAGTTTACAGCGAATCACTTGTACTTGAGCAATATAACTACCACGGTAAACTTCAAAATGGTTTCTGGAACTCACTCATTTTCCAAAATGATGTAAACATTGCTTCAACCGGCAGCGGTAACATTGCTATGGATGATGATGTTTGGGTATTCACAGGTGTAACCTCTGCTGAAAGCGATTCTTCAAACTTCGGCTTCATTCTTATCAACCAGCGTACAAAAGAAGCAAGATATTACAAGAGCGCAGGTGCTACGGAAATTTCCGCACAGCAATCTGCTACCGACGCAGTACAGAACTACGGATACCAGGCAACATTCCCTATCTTGCTCGGAATTGACGGTAACCCAACATACTTTATGTCACTTTACGGTGACAGCAACACCGTTAAAGGCTATGCATTTGTAAGCCTTAAGGATAAAACAGTAGTAGGTACAGGACTTCTTGACACAGCAAAGAGTGACGCAAGAGCGCTTAACAATGCTATTGAAAGTTATATTGACGCTCTTAAAGAAAAGGGTATTGCCGAAAATGTGGATAAATCAAATATCATTGTAGATGAAAGCGAAATTTCAGGCTCAAATCAAAATGATATTACAAATAGCACAGATAGCAACAGCTCAACTGAAAGTGAGCAAAAGCCAAGTGCAAACGAAACTACCGCTTCAGGCACAATTACAGGTACGGTTGATGATATTAAAACAAGCGTTAACGACGGTAATTCGGTTTACTATATCAAAGTTGACGGTAAGTATTACTACATCAATGTAGGCGACTGTATGGAAGTAATGCTTGTTAATAAGGGTGATACGGTAGAAATCACAACCCACGGCGGCAAAGGCACATTTATCGCAGCAAAGAATATAACAGTTAAATAAAAATACAATTTAAAAAAGAACCGCACGGTGTGCGGTTCTTTTTTATTACACATTAACAGTGAATTTATAGCCCTCTTTTTGTGCTTCGTCGATAACTTTGCCTAAAACGGAAGCGTTTGTTTTGCTGACTGCGTGAAGAAGCATTATTTCACCCGGGTGAAGATATTTTGTAATTTCGTTATACGCGGTTGTTTCATCTGTTTGATTTTGGGTATCCCAATCGGCATAAGCAAATGACCAAAATACGCTTTTATAACCGAGATTTTTAGCAAGGGCGAGTGTACTTTGGCTGAACTCCCCTTTCGGAAATCTGAAAAGTTTCATTTCATAATTAAAATTCTTTTTAATATAATTATGAAGATACATAATTTCTTCTGTTGCGGTTTCTTCGCTTACTTCGTCCATAGTATAATGGCGGTAAGTGTGATTGCCGACTATATGCCCCTCATCAATCATTCGCTTAATAAGTTTAGGATTATCCTTGGCAAAATCATAAGTTACGAAGAATATTGCTTTCACCTTTTTTTCTTTAAGCGTATCCAAAATAGCAGGTGTAAATCCGTTTTCATATCCTTCGTCGAAAGTCAGGCATATTGATTTTTTATCATCCAAAAGGAATGTGCCACCGAGATTTTTATACTGCCCGTTAAGCATTACGGGGTCAGTCGGCTGCTGGTGATTTTCTGCCCTGCCCGGCCCCCAAATAACTTTTTCGGTGCTGTATCCGTCTACACCCATATTATCTGCCTTTACCGTTGTATCAGCCACATTTGTACTTGATGTTTCGCTTTTTTCACTTTGCGAATTTGTGCTTAAATTTGTGCTTGTATTAGTTAAAGTTGTTTCATTATTGCCGTTTGATTTGGTGCAGCCCCAAATAATTGCAAGCACACAAATAGCGGCAATTATGCTTAATATGTTTTTTTTCATAATAAAAAACCTCCCGGCAATATTTTTTGCCGGGAGGTTATTATTATGTTTGGTATTACTCGGTAATTTTCCAGCCAGCCGAAATAATGCCTTCGTCTTTACCGATATGAACAATAATGCTTTCAACCACATCATTATTCTTTTTTGCTGTTGTTATGTAAGCCTTGATATTAACATCACCGTTTGATGAATCATTACTTTCAAGGTTATGCAAAAGAACATCATTTTTTTCTCTTATAGTTTTAATTAAATGAGAGCGAATATCAATTTCCGAACTTTCTTTACATAAAATGGAAATTTTATAAGTGGTTTCCTCTTTATCACGCCTGTCTTTATTATAATGGCTTTTTTTGTTAATATAATCCGACAGCGGATGAAGCACCAAATGCACAATTACTATTGCAGCTGCAACGATGATTGCATAATAAATATTTTCAAGCGTACATAAAATACCCACTGCCGCAGTAGTCCATATAGTTGCCGCAGTTGAAAGACCGCTGATTTTAGCTCCGTCACGCAAAATAAGACCTGCGCCAAGGAAGCCGACACCGCTTACTACCTGCGCGGCAATACGAGTTACATCAATATTATCCCCAAGTGCGATATATGAAAACGCTGTATAAGCATATGCACCCACGCACACAATAACATTGGTTAAAATGCCCGCCTGGTGTTTAGTCCACTGGCGTTCAAACCCTACAATAAAGCCTAAAAATATAGCAAGCGCAAGCCTGATTGCAAAACCTAAAAATGAAGTTATATTTAATATCTCCACTTTATTCCACTCCCTCAACAGATTTCATTTTCAAATAAGCGTTAATGAAACCGTCAAGGTCACCATCCATAACTGCGGTAATATTACCCATTTCAAAATTAGTTCTATGGTCTTTAACCATTGTGTATGGCATAAAGACATATGAACGAATTTGACTGCCCCAAGCGATTTCTTTTTGGTCGCCTTTAATATCTTCAATTCTTTCAAGGTTTTCTCTTTCCTTGATTTCAACAAGCTTTGATTTAAGCATACGCATTGCAACCTCACGATTTTGATGCTGACTGCGTTCAATTTGGCAGGATACCACAATGCCGGTAGGTATATGTGTAAGGCGAACAGCGGAAGAAGTTTTATTAACTTTCTGGCCGCCTGCGCCGGATGCCCTGTAAACATCCATTTTAATATCTTCATCACGGATTTCAACATCCACATCATCATCTATTTCCGGCATAACTTCAACAGAAGCAAATGATGTGTGGCGCCTTCCCGATGAATCAAACGGGGACACCCTTACAAGACGGTGAATTCCCATTTCGCCCTTTAAATAACCGTATGCATTTTCGCCCTCAACAAGAATTGTGGCACTCTTAATACCGGCAACATCACCGTCAAGATAATCAAGAGTTGATACTTTATATCCGTGGCGTTCACCCCAGCGGTTATACATTCTAAACAGCATTTCTGCCCAATCCTGCGCTTCCGTTCCGCCTGCGCCTGCGTGGAAAGTAAGAAGTGCATTTTTACCGTCAAATTCACCGCTTAAAAGAGTTGATAAAGTAAGTGACTCGAGCTTTTTTTCAATTTCTTCAACAGAAGAAGTGCAGTCATCAAGCAAATCTGCGTCTTCCTCCTCATTTGCAAGTTCAATCATAACAAGTGCGTCATCATAATCATTTTTAACACCCTCATATGATGCAACCTTGGCTTTAAGTGAGCCGATTTTTTGCATTACTTTTTGGCTGTTTTCCATATCATCCCAAAAATCAGGCTTACTGCTTTCTTTTTCAAGCTCACCGATTTCTTCTTTAAGTGTGTCAATAGCAAGAGCTTCTTTTAAATTTTTAACTGTTTTTTCAGACTCCAAAAGTCTTAATCTTAATTCCTCGTACTCTATCATTATTTTAACTCCAAATAGCTCAAATTTATCTTAATATCAATATATTATATACGGAATATTTAATTCTTGTCAAGTTTAAAATAGATTTACAATATTTTAATCAATATATTGATTTATTATGGTAATTTAGATATAATAAATTAAATAGGTATTATTATAATTACCAAACGAAAGGAAATTGCTATGCCTTCATATAAAAACGAAAAATGCCCCGTTTGCGATACTGAATTTAAAGACGGCGACGATATAGTAACCTGCCCTGTTTGCGGTACTCCGCACCACAGAGAGTGTTATAACAAAATAGGCCACTGCATAAATGAAGATAAGCACAAAGACGGCTTTGAATTTAAAAAAACTGCAGCTAAGCAGGAAGATCAAAAGAATAACGAAAGTGAAAATAATACGCCATTCGGCGCATACTTTGTACCAAGCAGTGATGAAAATGAGCAAAAAGGCACTGCAAGTGAAAGTGAAAGCAAAAACACTAAAAAATGTGTAAAGTGCGGTGAAGAAATAAATAAAAATGCTCCTTTTTGCAACAAATGCGGTGCCCAGCAACCGTTCACCGCTTCAAACCAAAGTGTGCAAAACGAGCCTTTTATTCCAAGTGTTAACACGGGATATGAAAACAGTGATTTAAAAATCGACGGTGAAAGCGCAGAGGAAGTAGCCGGAGTAGTAAAAACCAACATTCCGAAATTTATGGAAAAATTCAAAAAAGGAAAGAAAGTTTCTTGGAACTGGAGCGGATTTATATTTGGACCTTACTATCTTTTCTTCAGAAAAATGTATAAGGAAGGTTCAATATTCCTGGCTTTGCAGCTTATTGTAAGCCTTGTGGCGCAAGGCATCTATGCAAAACCGTATGCCAAGCTTATGCAATTTGTTATGGATAATGCGGCAAGCTTTTCATCAGGCAATCTGTCAAATTCTTTGCTTAATAAATTCGTACCGCTTTATCAGGATATTTTTCCGATGGTTATGATAATATTAGGTGCAAATTTAATTCTTCATATTATCATTGCACTTTTTTGCGACGGTTTTTATAAATCAAAAGTTGTTAACACCGTTAGGCAAATTAACAAGAAGCTTGAAGAGGACAGTATGTTTGAGCAAATGATGCCTTTTCAAAACAGCGCACCTCTGTCACAAGAAGATTTAAAGAAATTATATTTAGGCAAAATGGGCGGAACAAGTTTATTTGCCCCTGTTTTAGCATTTTGCGCGCTTGATATTATTACATCAATTATATCAAGGCTTTAAGAGAGGGAAAAATTATGAAAGTAAGGAAAGCGATAATTCCTGCTGCGGGAATGGGTACAAGGGTATTGCCTGCATCAAAAGCAATACCTAAAGAAATGCTCAATATTGTTGATAAGCCTGCAATTCAATACATAGTCGAGGAGGCTTTTGCTTCCGGTATTGAAGAAGTGCTTATCATCACCAACAGAGGAAAAGGCGCTATTGAAGACCATTTTGACCACGCATATGAGCTTGAAAGCAATCTTGCAGGAATCGAAAGCAAAAAAGATATTTACAATGATGTTGTTGCCTGCTCAAATTTCGGCAATATATTTTTCATCCGTCAGAAAGAAACAAAGGGTTTGGGCCACGCTGTATTGTGCGCTAAAAGCTTTGTAGGAAATGAACCTTTTGCAGTGCTTTACGGTGATGATGTAATTATTTCCGACACACCTGTTACAAAGCAGCTTTGTGATGCTTATGATAAATATTCAAAGGGCTGTGTAGGTGTTAAGCCTGTACCTAAAAAGGATATTACAAAATACTGCACACTTGCTGTGGAAAAGCTTGAAGGAAACTGCTTTAACTGCACAGATATGATTGAAAAGCCGAAGCCGGAAGAAATTATGTCTAACTATTCAATTTTAGGAAGAGTTGTTTTGCCGCCTGAAATTTTTGATATACTTGAAAACACTCCGCTTGGTGCCGGAAACGAACTTCAGCTTACCGACGCTATGAAAACACTTGCACAAACCCAGGGTGTTATTGCTGTTGATTACGAGGGCAAGAGGTATGATATGGGCAACAAATTCGGCATACTGCAGGCTAATATTGAAGTCGGACTTAATCATCCCGATACCAAAGAAGAATTAAAAGCATATATCAAAGAACTTGCAAAAACACTTTAATAATATTTTTTTATTTGACAAAATATTGTAATATTTTATACATTTATTTGCTATATTATTAAGGCTGACTGATAAAAGGTCAGCCTTTTTAATAATTAAAGAAAGGAATAAGGATAATATGAACGAACAATATTATTACACTCCTAATTTTAATAACAGCCAAAACGACTATATGAAAAAGCAGATTGAGCGTGACGCAATTGCGAGAAGGCAAAAAAGCGAACTTCGAAAAATCAGTTCTTTTTTAGGCTCGGCAATTATTTTGTACTTGGTATTTCAAGTTATAGTATCAATCGTTATGTCAAAAGTAACCTTGGCAAAAGGAAGTACCGTATATGACCTTTACCAAAGCAATGCCGCTTTCAGCTACGCTGTAAATATTTTATTTATATCTATTCTTTCGGTAGGATTACCTTTCGGCCTTGTTGCACTTATTAACAGAAAGAAATACAAAACCCCGATTGTTCCTACAAAGCCACTGAAATTCGGCACTGCTGCCGTTTGGATATGCTTTGGAATGGGGCTTTGCGTTATTGCAAATGCCGGCACAAGCTTTCTTGTTACATTTTTCAAAAATCTCGGCATTACATTAACGCAAGGTGATGTTGCAAAACCAAATTCGATTTTTGAATGCATACTTGATATTATAGGAATTGCAATTGTTCCCGCTATATGTGAGGAATTTGCAATGAGATGCTGTGCGCTCGGCTTACTTAAAAATTACGGTAAAGCATTCGGTGTTGTATCCGTAAGCGTTGTATTCGGGCTTCTTCACGGAAATGTAATTCAGTTTATTTTTGCATTTTTGGTAGGTTTGGTTCTTGCTTACATCACTATTAAAACAGAAAGCATTATTCCCGCAATGTGTATTCACGCTTTGAATAACGGAATGTCGGCAATTAGTGACACCGTGAATTATGCCGCAGGAAAAGAAGTTAATGTTACAGTTGGATTTTTTGCTTTTTGGCTTTTGGTGGGCATAATTGCCACAATATACCTTGCAATCAAGCGCAAGTTAACAATTCCTAAAGATGACGGAAACTGCGTACTCACTTTGGGTGAAAAGGTGTCATCATTCTTCTTTCCGGGTATGATTTTACCGTTTATAGTTTTAATAATTATGACTGCGCAAACAGTAAAAATAGGATAAATATGACTGACGAAGAAATAATGAGAAAAGCAATTGAACTTGCTAAAATAAGCGGTGACGAGGGCGAAGTACCCGTAGGCGCAGTTGTAACTAAAAACGGTGAAATTATAGCCACTGGGCGCAATCGCCGTGAACTTGGCAAAAACGCGCTTTATCACGCAGAAATCGAAGCTATAAACAATGCCTGCCAAAAACTCGGCGGGTGGCGGCTGTGGCAATGCGAACTTTATGTAACGCTTGAACCCTGCCCTATGTGCGCAGGCGCAATAATAAATTCACGAATTAAGCGTGTGGTTTACGGGGCAAGTGATTTAAAAGCAGGCTCTTTCGGCTCGGTGGTTAATTTCAACTCACTTGCGTATAATCACAAACCGGAAATCGTAGGCGGTATATTAGAAGAAGAATGTGCCGCACTTTTAAGTAATTTCTTTTTAAAGCTCCGGCAAAAGCGCGCTGAAAAACAAAGAGATTGACAATTTAACAAAATAGTTATATAATCTATCTAACTTAATAAGTCAGGGGTGCTTTGATTATTCAAGGCTGAGATTATACCCTTCTAACCTGTTTGGTAATGCAAGCGTAGGAAGACGAAGATTTTATAACCGATAGCACCTGTATATATTGCAGGTGCTTTTTCTTTTGGCTTATTAAAATAAGATGAAAGGAGATATAATAATGGCAAACTCATCAATCAATAAAACAAGAAAGCTTTGTGAAACAGCTATTATGCTTGCTCTTGCGACTGCCCTTTCATATGTAACTATTTTCAAATTACCTATGGGTGGTTCAATCACACTTTTCAGCCAAGTACCGATTATAATTATCGGCTATCGCTATGGGGCAAAATGGGGCATTTCAACCGGTATTATTTACGGTATACTTCAAATGCTTCTTCAAGGTCTTGGCAACTTTGCCTATGTAAAAGGCTTTGTGGCTTACCTCATTCTCATTCTTGCAGACTATGTGCTTGCATTTATGTCACTCGGCCTTGGCGGTGCAATGTTCAAAAAAGCAGTTAAAAATCAGACTGTTGCTCTTGCACTCGGCGCATTCTTCGGCTCACTTCTTCGTTTTATCTGTCACTTTGTATCAGGTGTAACTATTTGGGGCGAATATGCAGACGGCTGGAAATCTGTTTGGGGTTACAGCGCTTCATACAACGGCTCATACATGGCAGTTGAAGCTGCACTTTCAGTTCTTGCTGTTGTTGTTTTAAGCCTTGTTCTTGATTTTTCAAAAGAAAATTTAAGAAAGACTAAAAAAGCTGAATAATTTTTGCAAAAAGCAATAAAAAACACCGAAGATTTTCACATCTTCGGTGTTTTATTTTATATTATCAGAATAATCCGGTTTCTTCTATCTTCTTTTCAAAGAAGCGCATTGGCTTGCGGAACATATATCTGAACAATGTGCCTATAAACAAACCGATGAAGAAATATACAAAGAGTTTTGCAAGGCAAATCCAATAATTATTACCGTAAGTACCGCATACACATTCCCTAAATGCATCAATAACAAATGTATATGGCAAATAAGGATTGATTGCTCTGAAGAAAGCAGGTGTTACATCAATCGGGAATGTACCGCCGCAGCCGCCAAGCTGAACAACAAGCATAATTACCGCAACAGCCTTGCCGATATCGCCCCACGCTGCCACGAGCGAGTAAATAAAGAATGTAAATACAAACGAAGCACAAAGGCCTGCGAAAATAAACTTTAACGGGTGGTAACACTGTATCTTAAGGAAGTAGAGGTCACCAAGGCAAATTATAAGCCCTTGAATGAGTGATATTGTAAGGAAAATCAGCGACCTGCCAAAATATTCTTCACGCGGTTTTATTTTTCCGATTTCCTTTTTATTAGATACTTTCGGCTTTATAAGTGCCACAAGAATGATAGCACCAACCCACAAAGCAAGTGTGCTGTAAAACGGAGCCATTGCCGAACCGTAATTATCAAGCCCATAAACCTTTTCGGTATTTACGGTTACCGGGCAAGCTATAAATTTGCCGAGTTCGTCTGAATTTCCTTCGCTCAAATTAACAAGTGCATTTACAAGCTCACTGTCACTCAAGCCGTTAAGCTTTTTAGAAAGATTATCAAGCTGTGTTGCGCAATTGTTGATTAAAGCGTGAAGTGAAGTTAAAAGGTCGTCACCGGCTGAAATTGAACCGTTAAGTGATTTTACAAGAGCATTTAACTGCGGTGATTGATTTTCAATTGTAGTAAGAAGATTTGATACATCAAAAAGTACATCAAGCAAGCTGTCAATCGTATTATCAAGCGAAGGTTTTATATCGCTTTCATATGTTGATAGGCTTGAATCAAGTGTTTTTGAAACTTCGCTAAGCTTATTTGCCACATCGTTGACTTTTTTTGATGTATCACCCTGAAGCATTTTATTAAGCTCATTTTCAACGCCGCCAAGCCTTGAATCTGCAGTTTTGAGTATTTTTACAAGTGCTTTCACCGCACTTAAAGGCTTCGGTAAGCTATTGTTTACATTTTCAAGTGTAGGCACTATTGCCTGAAGCTCTTTTCTTGCCTGAACACATTCAGCCAAAACCGACTTTATTTCAGCCTGTGATTTTTCAGTTGTTACATTATTTATTTTTTTAAGATTATTTGCTGAATTTTCAAGCTTTTTACTGCTTGATGTCAGCACATCACCTACCGAAGAAGTTACAACATCAACACTGCTTTCGGCAACTTTGATTGCGTCCTGTGTGTTATTAACAACATTTTGTGTATCCCCCAAAACAGAACTTAAATCTGTTTTGCTCAATGTTTTATTAAGGTCTTGCGCAACTTCCATAACACCTTCAAAACCGTCAATTGTTTTTTCAATGGATTTAACGGCAGATTTTGCAGAATCAATCTGATTTTGAAGATTTTGGAATATATTTGTTCCGTCTTTCTTACCCTCTTCAATAACTGTGCCGAGAAGTTTATTTACAAGGTTAACGACGGTTGTTACAAACGATTCATTAACTTCCGTTTGCACTGTTTGAACTACTTTATCCGTAATTTTTGTGGCAATGGCATTTTTCTTTTCATTTGCGTAATAAGTTATTTTAGGTTGCTTAAAGTTTTTAGTCATAATACTTGTAAGCGACTTACTGAAACCTTTTGGAATTTCAATTCCGGCATAATAATCACCGGCTTTAATTCCGTTCATTGCTCTCTCTTTCGAAACAAATTGCCAGTCAATAACATTATTGCCCTTTAAATTACTTTTAATTTGGTCACCAACATTTATTTCAACGCCCTTATATTCATAGCCCTCATCATTTATAACAACGGCAACTTTCATATTTCCGGTGCTTGCAGGGCCGTATGGGTCCCAGTTGGCATATATATTAAACCAAGCATAAAGAGAAGGCAAAACCGCAATACCGACAGCAAGTATAATTGCCATTGAGTTGGTAAATATTTTCTTTAAATCGCGCTTATAAATTTTTAAAATATTTTTCATTTCTTCGCCCTCCCGTCTTTCTTGCTCTGTTTTTTGTCTTTTTTCTTTTGTTCTCTCATTTGCTTCTTTTCAAATTTCTTTTGCCTCAGCTCTTCCTCGTATTCATCATCTTCATCATCTTCGTCTTCATTTTTATCTTCGGCAAAAATCGAATATTCACCGAATTCTATTTGGTTATCATCTTCAAGATAAGGAATAACTTTAGACTTAACAAGATATTTGCAATAATCCGTTATCAAAAAGATATTTACAAGAACAAATATAATGATTATCCACATAATAAGCCAAAATGCTTTGCTCCCGCCGTTTGAACACACAATAATCCCAACCGCAGTAAAAATTAAGAAAAATATTGCACAAACAATTTTTGCAATTTCAAGATATTTGCAACCGCGATGATAATGTTTAATAATGAGCGAGCGGAGAAGTTTATATTTAATTACTATATTTTCTTCATTTTCTTCAAAAAGATATTCTTCTTTTTGCTGCAATTCGTCCATACATACTTCCCTTTCTGAATTATTACGATTAGTATATCACTTTAATACTATTAGTCAATACCTTTGCGCGTTTAATTATAATTTTTGTATACTTGTATAAATAGCTAATTGTTTTTCATCAAAAATTAGTAAAAATTAAGTGAAAATAATCAAAATCAAAGATTATTTTCACTTAATTTCCGCTATTTAGCCACTTTACCGTTTAGCATATATCCACCGGCATTTCTGTAAGTGGCGCAGAAATAACTCCAATCTCCGCTGTCCTTATAATTTCCGGTTTCCATAAGATACCATTTACCGTCAATTTTGATTTCGCACCAATAGTGGCTCCATTTCTTTTTAGGTGTGCCACGCCAACCCTGCACAATTCTTGCTTCATAGCCGAGATATGTGAGCATCATAGCATAAGCACCGTTATATTGCAGGCACTGGCCTGCTTTTTTATTAAATATTGCATCAACATATGAAAGACCTGCAATTTTGTTAAATTTTGCACCCTTTACATAATCAACCTTATTGTTTATCCATTCAAGTGTGTACTGCGCTTTTTGCATATCGCTCCAACCCTTTTTGAAATGCTTTTTGGCAAATTTTTTAAGGGTTTTCTTATCTTTATTTGAAAGATATACAGTCCAGGCAGTTCTGTTCTTTTTAGTGCGGGTATTTACTACGGTAACCTTGTTCTTTTTCTTTTTGCATTTTTTTGCCGCACGAAAACGGGCTTCACCAACACCGCTTGTTGCAATATATGATTCTGACACGCAAATTGAATTTTTATATGCCTTTATATAATAATTATAATCATTCTTATAATTATTTACACCTTTAACGGTGTATGAATTTTTATTACCTGCAACAATGGCTACACACTTATCGTTTTGATAAATTTCGTAATAATCAAAGCAGTTATATTTTTTCCATTTTAACTTTTCACTCTTTGTTTTGGTGGTAAGAGTTAATTCGCCTAAATATATTGTTATATCTTCTGCATATTGGGCATCAAATTGATAATAATTTACACCGCCGCCGGATACAAAGCTGCAAACAGCAAAGCTGTATTTTGACGGAACTTTGCCTGTATAGTACGAATAGGTATATTCATAATATCTTGAATTCACGCTGCTAAAAGCATTTGGCGATATGGTGGCAACGCATTTATATTCACTCCCGTTTTGGCTCATAAAAACCATATAACCGTCTGAATATTTATCTGCACTTTCGCCTTGATTATAATAACTGCTCCAGGAAACATTGATATTACCCGAATTTTCATCATAATCTGTATAAATATATTGCATTGACCTGTCACCGATTATGAAATCGACAACATTTGAAGGTGCACTTTCCTGCTCACCGTATTCGCCGGCAGATGAGGTTTTTGATGTTACATAAGCAAAATACCTGCCCTTTGGCAAATCCATAATACTTGTGTAATTTGAAAATACGCTTTTATAATACGAAAAATTGTAACCGTCAGAGCTTAAATAAACATTATAATTATCAACCGGATAAGTATCATTCCAAGTTAAATCAACATAATCTAAGCCCTCATAATCCTTTGAAACAACAGGAGCATAAACCTCTGCGGCAGAAGCACACAGAGGCACAGCACCCAATATACACACTATACAAAGAAAAACGGAAATTGATTTTAAAAATACTTTTTTCATTTTATCTCACTTAATTTACTGATTATACATTTATTTCAACATCTATGCCAAGCAAATCCTTTTCCTTTTCAAGAATAGGCTTAATAACTTCGTTTAAGAAATCTGCTGTTTGCTGCGGCGCTCTGCCTACAAAATTAGCAGGCTTTAAAATAGCTAAAATTTCTTCTTTAGAAGTCATAAATGCAGGGTCATTGGCAATTCGGTCAACAAGGTCATTCTTGCCGCCTTCAACTTTAACAACCGCACCGGCTGCCATTGAATGCTGACGGATTTTTTCGTGAAGTTCCTGCCTGTCGCCGCCTTTTTTAACAGCGTCCATCATAATATTTTCAGTTGCCATAAACGGAAGCTCACTCATAAGCCTTGATTCAATTACCTTTGGATAAACTACAAGGCCCGATGTTACATTGATATACAAATCAAGAATACCGTCAGTTGCGAGAAAAGCTTCTGCAACTGAAACACGCTTATTAGCCGAGTCATCAAGTGTTCTTTCAAACCACTGTGCAGATGCAGTCCAAGCAGGATTAAGCGCATCAATCATAACATAGCGGGAAAGTGACGCAATTCTTTCGCTTCTCATAGGATTGCGTTTATATGCCATTGCAGATGATCCGATTTGGTTCTTTTCAAACGGTTCTTCAATTTCTTTAAGATTTTGAAGAAGCCTTAAATCATTTGAAAACTTGCAGCAAGATTGAGCAATAAGGCCAAGGCAATTGCAAACAATTGTATCAAGTTTTCTTGCATATGTTTGGCCGCTTACAGGGAAGCAAGCCTTAAAATTCATTTTCTGAGCAATTTTGCGGTCAAGCTCTTTGCACTTTTCGTGGTCGCCGTCAAAAAGTTCAAGGAAAGATGCCTGCGTACCTGTTGTTCCCTTTGAGCCAAGGAGCATAAGAGTATCAATTACATGGCAAATTTCTTCATAATCCATTACCAAATCCATAAGCCAAAGAGTTGCTCTTTTACCTACGGTAGTAGGCTGTGCCGGCTGAAAATGTGTAAAACCGAGGCAAGGCATATCCTTATACTCATCTGCAAATTTGGAAACAGACGCAATAGCGTTAACAAGCTTTTTCTTAATAAGCAAAAGTGCTTCACGCATAGTGATAACATCTGTATTATCACCTACATAGCAGCTTGTTGCACCAAGGTGGATGATAGGTTTAGCCTTTGGGCATTGTTCACCGTAAGCGTGAACATGGCTCATTACATCGTGGCGAAACTTCTTTTCATACTCTTTTGCAACATCATAATTGATATTATCTGCATTTGCTTTAAGTTCATCAATCTGCTCTTGGGTAATATCAAGCCCGAGTTCCTTTTCAGCTTCTGCAAGAGCAATCCAAAGCTTTCTCCAAGTTTTAAACTTAAAGTCAGGTGAATAAATATACTGCATTTCTTTTGATGCATAGCGTGCATTAAAAGGTGAATTATATGTATCGTTTGGCATTAGTCAAGTCCTACTCTCTTCATCATTTCTGCATAAGCGTCTTCTACACCGCCAAGGTCACGGCGGAAACGGTCTTTATCAAGCTTTTCGTGAGTTTTGCTATCCCAAAAACGGCAGGTATCAGGGCTGATTTCATCAGCAAGAACGATAGTACCGTCTGAAGTTTTACCGAATTCGAGCTTAAAGTCGATAAGTTCAACACCGATTGAAAGGAAATATTCTTTTAAAACTTCATTTACTTTGAAAGCATATTTCTTAATAGTATCAATATCTTCCTGGGTAGCAAATCCGCATGATACAGCGTGGTAGCCATTGATAAGCGGGTCGCCGAGGTCATCATCTTTATATGAAAATTCGATTGATGGGCAAACAAAATTCATTCCTTCTTCAAGTCCGAGCCTTTTGCAGATTGAGCCTGCTGCACGGTTACGGATAATAACTTCAAGAGGAACGATTGTAACTTTCTTTACTGCTGTTTCTCTGTCTGAAAGTTCTTTAACAAAATGGGTTGGAACACCCTTTTTTTCAAGAATTTGCATAAGGTAGTTAGACATCTTATTGTTTACAACACCCTTGCCTGCAATAGTACCTTTTTTAAGGCCGTTAAATGCAGTTGCATCATCCTTGTAATCAACAATTACGATTTCAGGGTCATCAGTAGCCCAAACTTTTTTTGCCTTGCCTTCATAAAGCTGTTCAGTCTTTTCCATAGTTAAATATCTCCTTTATTTTAAAAATTATAAATTTATTATTTTTTGTATGTCTTTTTAATTCTTTCAATTGCTTCAACAGTCTTTTCATCATTACCGAAAGATGTTAAGCGGAAGTAGCCTTCACCTGCCGGGCCGAAACCTGAACCCGGTGTGCCTACTACCTGGCATTTTTCAAGAAGTTCATCAAAGAATTCCCAAGAAGTGTAACCTTCAGGAACCTTGAGCCATACATACGGTGAGTTTACACCGCCGTAACATTTAAAGCCGGCATCGCAAAGGCCGTCATAAATAACTCTTGCATTCTTTTGATAATAAGCAAGCGTTTCTTTAATCTGCTTCTGACCTTCTTCGGTATAAATTGCTTCGGCTGCTCTTTGAGTAATATATGATACACCGTTAAACTTTGTAGCCTGGCGTCTTGCCCAAAGAGGATTAAGGCTTGTGCCGTTAAATACAAGTTCTTTAGGTACTACTGTGTAACCGCAGCGCATACCGGTAAAGCCGGCAGTTTTAGAAAATGAGCGAAGCTCAATAGCGCAGGTTTTTGCACCCTCAATTTCATAAATTGATTTTGGAATATCATCTTCAACAACAAATGCTTCATATGCCGAGTCAAAAAGAATAAGTGAATGATGTTCATTTGCAAAATCAACCCACTTTTTAAGCTGCTCTTTTGTAGCAACCATACCTGTTGGGTTATTTGGGAAGCAAAGATAAATTACATCCGGAATTTCACTCGGAATATCAGGTGTAAAATTATTTTCTGCTGTGCAAGGCATATAGATAATATTTGACCAAAGTCCGTTTTCATCCTTATCTCCGCTTCTGCCTGCCATAACATTTGTATCTACATATACAGGGTAAACAGGGTCGCAAATTGCAACTTTGTTATCAACTGCAAAAATATCGCCGATATTACCGCAGTCACTCTTTGCTCCGTCAGAAAGGAAAATTTCATCTTTTGCAATATCAATTCCCCTGTCGGTATAATCGTGCTTTTGGATAGCGTCAAGAATAAAATCATATCCGTATTCAGGCGGATATCCCTTGAAAGTAGCTTCATTTGCCATTTCATCAACAGCTTTGTGCATTGCATCAATAACTGCCGGTGCAAGCGGCTTTGTTACATCGCCTATTGAAAGGCGGATAACATCAGCGTCAGGATGAGCAGCTTGGTATTCCCTCTGCTTTTTAGCAACAGTTGAGAAAAGATAGCTTGACTCAATCTTCAAAAAGTTTTCATTGATTTTCATATTATTTTAAACCTCCATTTTATACAAAATATGTTAATCAAATTTATTCAAATCAACCTCGCCGGTAAACACTTGTGTTGCAGGGCCGGTCATATACACACTGTCGTTTTCATCACCGCTCCAGCTAATATCAAGGTCACCACCGATTAGGTGAATGGTAACATCATTATCGCAAAGGCCCAATGTAATTGCCGCAACAGCGGTTGCGCACGAGCCTGTGCCGCAAGCAAGCGTTTCGCCTGAACCTCGCTCATAAACACGCATTTCAATATTATGCCTGTCAATAACTTTTGCAAATTCGGCATTTACCCTGTCAGGAAAAATATCCGTATTGCTTTCGCACGCCTTACCGTATTTTTCAAGGTCAAAATCACTCGGATGTTCGTCAATAAACATAACTGCGTGCGGATTGCCCATTGATACGCAGGTCATTTTAAACTCTCTGTCAATAATAGCAATAGGCTCATCAATCGCTTTATCCCCATTTGCATTAACGGGAATATCACTGCAAGCAAGTGACGGTTTGCCCATATCAACCTTGGCACTTACAACTTCACCGTTTTTTACATTTACATCAATGTATTTTACTGCGCCCATTGATTCAATAGTAAATGATGTTTTATCCGTAAGCTTATGGTCATAGCAGTATTTTGCAACGCATCTTATTCCGTTGCCGCACATTGCACCCCTTGAACCGTCTGCATTATACATAACCATTTCAAAATCTGCTTTTGTGCCTTTTTTTATAAGGATAATTCCGTCGCCGCCTACTCCAAAATGGCGGTCAGATAAAATAATTGCAGCTTTTTCCTCATTTTCGACAAATTCCTTGGTGCAATCAATGTATATATAGTCATTGCCGCAACCATGCATCTTTGTAAAAACCATAGTATCATCCATTCAAAAATTATTTGCAAATATATTATATGTACTACATAAAATCGTTGATTATTTCCTGCGCAAGAGTTGCGATTTTTTTGCCCATTTTCATACTTTCGCGCTGAAGATATTTGTGTGCCTGCATTTCCGAAAATCCGTTTACTTCCCTAAGTATAAGCTTTGCCTTTGCAATAACTTCATTTTCACCGTCTTTTCGCCTGGTGAAGCTTGACACACTGTTTACAAGCACACTTACCGTGCTTAAAAATTCCTGCCTGTCAACCGGAAGCGGAAGATAAACAAGATTGCTCATAAAACTGTCGGTATCCCCACGGGTGAGTGCAACAATATCAAACCCCGGCGGTAAATGCTCGGCTATATTACCGGCTGTCATATCTCTTAAACTTTCGGCACATACGATTACGCCCTCGCTCATTTCCTGCGCAATGCTTAAAACGCTTGCACCGGTTGCACAAACATAGGTAACATTAAAGCCTTCGCATTCGAGAAGAGAGCGCAATTTAAGAGCTGTATCCTTTGACGGATATGCTACAAGAATATCACGCATACTCTCCACCTCTGCCTTGCAAATATCTAATACGCTCATTATAACATATATAATACTTATTATACAATAGAAATCATCAACTTTTATTATACAAATTCACCCTTAAATCAGAAGGTATTTATTGTTAAAAATAGCTCATCTCTGGCATTCCATTCTTTATACATTTCTAACAATTTACACAGATTTTAGATAAATTTAACATTTTTTTGTAACAAAGTAACCAAAAACCGCTTGATTATTTGTTGCAAAGGTGATATTATTAAATCATATTATAGGTATAATAGCACAAAATTATATTTTTTGAGCTTTCACACAAAGTAAAGGAGATGAAAATTTGGCAAAATTAGACAAAGATTATGAATTCCCTTTATATATTTTCCACCAGGGAAAAAATTATAAGGCATATGAATTTTTCGGCTGTCATAGAATTAAAGGAGATACATTTGCATTTCGTGTATGGGCACCGCATGCAAAAAGTGTTTCAACCGTCGGCGATTTTAACGAATGGGACGCAAGTGCCAATGTTATGAAAAAAATCAGCGATGGAATTTTTGAAGCCAAAATTGAAAATGTAAAAATATATGACTGTTATAAATATGCCATAACTACATCAAAAGGCGATATAATTATGAAAGCCGACCCTTATGCTTTCCACGCTGAAACAAGGCCGGGTACAGCATCAAAAGTTTATGAAACAGGCAAATACCGCTGGAATGATTCAAGCTGGAAAAAAGAAAATTCCGGAAACATTCTTGAAAAGCCGGTAAATATTTACGAGATTCATTTTGGCAGTTGGAAAAGGCACGAAAACGGCGAATTTTTGTCATACAGGCAAATGGCAGAGGAGCTTGTGCCTTATGTAAAAGATATGGGATACACTCATATTGAAATGATGCCTATTATGGAATACCCGTTTGACGGTTCATGGGGGTATCAGGTTACAGGGTATTTTGCCCCGACTTCACGATATGGCACACCGAATGACCTTATGTATTTTGTTGACGCGTGCCACAAAGCAGGCATAGGCGTAATACTTGACTGGGTTCCGGCTCATTTTCCTAAAGATTCCTATGGGCTTTATGAATTTGACGGGGAATGCACATATGAATATTCCGATATGAAAAAAGGCGAGCATAAAGAATGGGGTACAAGGGTATTTGATTACAGCAAAAACGAAGTCAAATCATTCCTTATTTCATCGGCAATGTATTGGGTTGATGAATTCCATTTTGACGGATTGAGAGTTGATGCCGTTGCTTCAATGCTTTACCTTGATTACGGCAGAGAAGACGGGCAGTGGACGCCGAATAAAAACGGCGGACGGGAAAATCTTGAAGCAGTTGAGTTTTTCAAGGATTTAAACTGTGCTATGTTTAAAGAACATCCCGAAGTTATGATGATAGCCGAAGAATCAACAGCTTGGCCTATGATTACAATGCCTACCGACATCGGCGGGCTCGGCTTTAATTTTAAATGGAATATGGGCTGGATGAACGATATGTTAAGATATATTTCGCTCGACCCTCTTTTCAGAAAAGGAAATCATAACTGCATTACCTTTAGCTTTTATTACGCATTCAGTGAAAACTTTATTTTACCTATAAGCCACGATGAAGTGGTACACGGAAAATGCAGTCTTATAAACAAAATGCCGGGCGAATATGAAATGAAGTTCGACGGTTTAAGGCTGTTTCTTGCATATATGTTTGCTCATCCGGGCAAAAAGCTTTTATTTATGGGTTCGGAATTCGGGCAATTTATTGAGTGGAACTACAAGCAGGGGCTTGATTGGCTTTTACTCGATTATGATATGCACAAAAAAATGCTCGGCTTTAGCAAAACACTTAACAATCTTTATAAAGAAACACCTGCACTTTGGCAAATTGATTACAGCTGGGACGGTTTCCAGTGGATTTCAAGTGAAGACAATGCGAACAGTGTTATTGCTTTTCGCAGAATTGACAAATCAGGAAAAGAAATTATTGCAATATTTAACTTCACACCTAACAGCTTTGATGAATACAGAATAGGCGTGCCGAGTGAGGGTAGCTATAAAGTTGTGCTTGATACATCGCTTGAAAAATACGGCGGTTCAACAATTGCAAAGCGCCCGGCATATAAAACCAGGAAGAAAGCTATGCACGGTTTTGAGCAAAGCATAGGTTTAAAGCTTTCGGGCTTATCTGCAATTTATCTTGAAAAAGCAAGCAAGAAAACATCAAAGCCGAAAAATAAAGCTGCAAGCGAAAAAGCAAAAAAGGTAAAAAAGGCTGAACCACAGGTTAAAAAAGAAGCGGTAAAGCCTGACGAAAAAGCGAAAACTGCTGATAAAAAATCAGCAAGTACCAATAAAAAGAAAAAATAAAAGGAGAAATGAAATGGCACATAAAACAGAAGTTGTAGCAATGCTCCTTGCCGGAGGACAGGGCAGCCGACTCGGCGTGCTGACTAAAAACATTGCAAAGCCTGCTGTTCCATACGGCGGTAATTACAGAATTATTGACTTTCCGCTTTCAAACTGTGTAAACAGCGGCATTTACACCGTAGGTGTACTTACCCAATACCAGCCGCTTGAGCTCAACGACTATCTCGGAAACGGACAGCCTTGGGATTTAGACAGGCAGGACGGAGGAATTCACATCCTCTCCCCTTATGAAGCTATCGGCGGTGCAGAATGGTACAAAGGCACTGCAAACGCTATTTACCAAAACATCAATTTCATTGAAAAATATGACCCTGAATATGTTGTAATTCTTTCAGGTGACCATATTTATAAAATGAATTATGCTAAAATGGTTGATTTCCATAAAAAGAACAATGCAGACTGCACAATAGCTGTGCTTGAAGTTCCTTGGGAAGAGGCTTCACGCTTCGGCATTCTTGCAACAGATGAAAACAACAGAATTTACGAATTTGCAGAGAAGCCGAAAGAACCGAAGAGCAATAAAGCATCAATGGGTGTTTATGTATTCAGTTGGGATAAGCTTAAAAAATATCTTATTCAAGATGAAAACACCGAGGGTTCATCAAACGACTTCGGTAAAAACATTATTCCTACAATGCTTGAAGCAAATGAGAGGCTTTTTGCTTTTCCGTTTGCAGGATATTGGAAAGATGTAGGAACTATTGATTCGCTTTGGGAAGCAAACCTTGATATTATCAATCCAAATGTTGACCTTGATTTAAGCGATACAAGCTGGAGAATTTATTCAAGAAATCCAATGGCGCCGCCGCATTACATAGGCGAAAAAGCAGTTGTTGAAAATTCATCAGTCAGCGAGGGATGTGAAATTGAGGGTAATGTTGATTACTCTGTTATTTCACCTAACTGCACGGTTGAAGAAGAGGCAGACATAAGATACAGTGTAATTATGCCGGGTGCAACAATTAAAAAAGGCGCTAAAGTTTATTATTCGATAGTAGCTGAAAATGCGGCGATTGAGCCTGACGCAAAGGTCGGCGAAATACCGGAGCTTCTTGAAAAGCCTGAAGATTGGGGCATTGCGGTTATCGGTGCAGGCGCAACAATTAAAACAGGAACTCACATTGCACCGGGTACTATGGTAAGTGCAGGAGAGGAGGTATAAGAAATGAACGGAAAATCAGTATTAGGTATGCTATTTGCAAACATTCACGAAGAAGCGCTTGATACGCTTACGGCGATGAGAACTATGGGTTCTGTTCCTTTCTGCTCTCGCTTTCGTTTAATCGACTTTCCGCTTTCAAACCTTGTAGAAAGCGGGGTTACAAAAATCGGTGTTGTAACAAACTCAAACTTCCGTTCTCTTATGGACCATATAGGAACAGGTAAGCCTTGGGATTTAAGCAGAAAAAGCGACGGACTATTCTTGCTCCCTCCGTTTTCTGCCGGCAGTGCAAATATGTGGGGCAACCGCATTGATGCCATTTACGGTAACATCAATTTTCTTCACCAATCGCACCAAACTTATGTTTTGATGGCAGATTGCAACAATGTTATGAACATCAATTACTCCTCACTTTTTGATGCGCACGAAAAAAGCGGCGCTGATATTACAATAGTCGGTGTAAAGGGCAAAATGCCTAAAAACATAGGTTCTGTACTTTGCTTTGATAAGGTTGAAGCAGACGGAAGAATTATGGAAATGAGCCTTGACCGTGATTCAGACGAAGAAGTATTTTATTCGTGCAATATTATGATAATGAAAAAATATCTACTTGAAACTCTTATTCAAACAGCTCATTCAAAAAATGAAATTTCATATCAAAGAAATATCATTATGTCAAATATTAAAAACCTTAAAATTCACGCTTACGATGCAACTAATTGCTTTGTAGGCACAATTGATTCAATTCAAAGCTATTATAAAATTTCAATGTCACTTCTTGAAAAAGAAAACAGGAAAAAGCTTTTCAGCTCCCCTATTTCAACTAAAGAAAGAGATGATATGCCTACTCTTTACGGGCCTGAATCGGCAACTAAAAATTCACTTGTTGCAGACGGATGCATAATCGACGGGCAGGTTGAAAACTGCATTATCTTTAAGGGCGTTAAGGTTGAAAAAGGTGCTGTGGTTAAAAATTCTATACTTATGCAGGATACCGTTATCGGCGAAAATGCAAAAGTTAACTGCGTAATTGCAGATAAAAATGTAAGCATTAAAAGTTCGGCTGAGCTTTCAGGTGCAAACACATTTCCTGTTTGCCTTGCCAAAAACACAAGGGTTTAATCGGAGGAATAAAAATGAAAGTATTATATGTTGCGTCTGAAGCACTTCCTTTTATGGCTTCGGGCGGATTGGGAGATGTTGCAGGCTCATTGCCTGTGGCTCTTCGCAAAAGACTTATCGGCTGTCGTGTTGTAATGCCGCTTTATGACGGAATCAAGCAGGAATTTAAAGACCAAATGAAGTTTATCACTTCTATTTCCGTTCCTGTTTCTTGGAGAAGGCAATATTGCGGTATATTTGAAGCAAAGGCAAACGGTGTTATTTACTATTTTCTTGATAATCAATATTACTTTAAGCGCGACGGAATTTACGGGCATTATGATGATGCGGAGCGTTTTGCATTTTTTGCAAGGGCTGTACTTGAAATAATTCCTGCAATTGATTGGAAACCTGACATCATCCATTGCAACGATTGGCAAAGTGCGTTAACTCCGCTTTATTACAGTTGCTATTATGCTAACAGAATGGGATATGAAAACATCAAAACCGTTTTCACTATTCACAATATTCAATATCAAGGCAAATATGGTGATGAGCTTCTTAATGATGTTCTCGGTATTGCACCTGAACATAATAACCTTATTATGTATGACGGACTTGTAAACTTTATGAAAGCGGGCATTGAATGTGCAAATAAAGTTACAACCGTTTCACCTACATATGCAAAAGAAATACTTGACCCTTGGTACAGCCACGGGCTTGACCCTATTTTAAATCAGCGCAGTTGGAAACTTTGCGGTATTTTAAACGGTATTGATACCGACAGCTACAACCCTGAAACAGATAAAGACATTTGGGCAAACTATAATGCTGATGATTTTTCAAACAAAGCTAAAAACAAAGCAGAACTTCAAAAAATGATGGGAATGAATGTTGATGCCGATGTTCCTGTTGTCGGCATTGTTTCAAGGCTTGTAGGTCACAAGGGTGTTGACCTTATGAAGGAAGTGCTTGAAAAGAGCTTATATGAGCGCAACATTCAATATGTAGTGCTTGGCAGCGGCGAATGGGAATATGAAAACTTTTTCCGCTACCTGCACGATAAATATCCTGATAAAGTGGGTATTACAATCGGCTTTGTGCCTGACCTTGCAAGAAAAATTTATGCCGGTGCGGATTTATTCCTTATGCCGAGCAAGAGTGAACCTTGCGGTCTTTCACAAATGGTTGCACTCAGATACGGTACGCTTCCTATCGTTCGTGAAACAGGCGGACTTAAAGATTCTATTACCGACTGCGGTGACGGCCATGGCAACGGCTTCACATTTAAAACATACGATGCTTATGATATGCTCGGCGCTATTTACAGAGGTGTAGACGCATATAACAGCAAGGATTGGAAAGTTCTTGTTAAGCGCGCACTTGAATGTGATATGAGCTGGGGCAAAAGTGCAAACGAATACATTAAAATGTATCGTTCATTGCTTAAGTAACACAAATAAAAGCAGAAGTCATCAGACTTCTGCTTTTTTAATTAAGATTTCTTTTGTATATTAAAGGCGGGTTTTGAACTTTTTTCTGTAATTACTCGGCGTAACGCCCTTATTTCTTTTAAACAGGCGGTTAAAATAGCTCAAATCATTAAAGCCGCAGGATAGGGCAATATCGGTTATTGAAAGATACGAAAGGCTCAATTGCTCCGCCGCACATTCAATGCGATAATAATTCAAATAATCAATAGGTGTTTTACCCGTAACTTGCTTAAATGCCCTGCAAAAATATTGCTTATTCAGCTGTGCTTCGTTAGCCAAATCATCAAGAGTAAGCTGTTTTGAATAATCGTTTCTTATTTTTGTAAGCACTTTTTTTATCTGCTTATTTTTACGATATACGGTATTTTGAACAGATGGTGCAATTTGTGACTTTTGTTCTATTATATAACCTATAAGCTGCCACAAAAGTCCGGTTGTGGTAAAGGTGTATGCCACACTTTCCTTTTCCATATTTTCAAAAAGCGAATCCACCATAGCACCTGCTGTGCTGTTTGGTTCAAATATCATTTCGCTTATTACTCCGCTGTCAAGTGCATTATTATACTTTTCAATGCACTTGGGTGATTGCGAAAGAAAGCTTTCCATATCAAACACAACACATTCATATGTGCAGTTTTCCGGTGTGCCGCCGTGTATAAACTCGCTTGGTATAAAAACGCTCTGCCCTTTTTCAAGAGTGTGCGACACCCCGTTTATTGAAAGATGAAATTTTCCGCCAAGCACCAAAATAAGCTCACATTCCATATGCCAATGAAACGGCATTTCGTACTGCGGGTGGCTTGAATCAACATAATAAAGCTGAATCGGAAAACCAAAAGTTCCTCTGCTTTTATTTTCGTGATAACCTATATATCGCATAAAATTCACCTTACCTTGATAAAGACTCAAAAAGTCAATATTGTCCTACAATTTCACATTATACACCGAGCAACACATAAAAATCAACAGTATAATTAAAATTAGAAATATAATAATTTGAAAGGAATTAACCATGGATATTGATGTAATAAAAGAACAAATTTGTGATGTATGTCACAAAATGTGGCAGCTCGGCTGGGTTGCTGCAAATGACGGTAATGTCAGTGCTAAGCTTGACGACGGAACAATTCTTGCTACGCCGACAGGTATGAGCAAATCGTTTATCACACCTGATAAACTTATCAGAATTGACGCAAAGGGCAATGTGCTTGAAGCGGCAGAAGGGCTTCGCCCGTCAAGTGAAATCAAAATGCATTTAAGATGCTATGACAAGCGTGATGATGTAATGAGTGTAATTCACGCTCACCCACCGGGAGCAACAGGCTTTGCAGTAGCTCACAAAGCTATGGATATGTACAATATGATTGAAGATGTTGCCGCAATCGGTGCTGTTCCGCTTACACCGTATGGCACACCGTCCACCACGGAAGTGCCTGACGCAATTGAACCTTACCTTGAAGAGCATGATGTAATGCTTCTTGAAAATCACGGTGCGCTTGCAGTCGGCAGTGATGTTATCACAGCATTTTACAGAATGGAAAGCCTTGAACTTTGGGCAAAAATCACGATTAACGCAGTAATACTCGGCGGAAGCCACGATATTGACGAAAAAAATATTCAAAAACTTATTGACCTTAGAAGCTATTATAAAATCACCGGTCGCCACCCGGGCCACAAAATGTATAATCCTGATGATGAAATGCTTCACAAAAAGGAGAACTGATTATGTTAAAAGGAATAAATCCAATTGTTTCGCCCGAACTTTTAAAAGCACTTTGCGAAATGGGGCATGGCGATGAGCTTGTTATTGCTGACGGAAACTTTCCTTGCGAAAGTGTAGGAAAAAATGCAATAGTTATCAGAGCCGACGGTCATTCAACAACAGATATTCTTGACGCTGTGCTTTCACTTATTCCGCTTGATACATACACTGAAAAACCGGTAGCACTTATGGAAGTTGTAAAAGGTGACAACACACCTACACCGTCGATTTGGGCAGAGTATGATAAACTTTTAAACAAATACGAACCTGAACATCACGATATTGAAATGACGGAAAGATTTGCATTTTACGAAAGAGCAAAAAAAGCTTATCTTATTATCGCTACCGGCGAAACTGCAATTTATGCAAATGTTTTGCTCAAAAAAGGAGTAGTAAAAGTATGAGCCGAGTATTAGCATTCGACTTTGGGGCATCAACAGGCAGGGCAATACTTGCCGAATATGAAAACGGAAGGTTAAGCTATAACGAAGTTCACCGTTTTGACAACAGCCTTGTTGAAAAAGACGGACTTTTATGCTGGGATTTTGAATACCTTTTAGGTGAAGTTAAAAAAGCAATTGATATGTGCAAAAATGTTGATTCCTTGGCTTTTGACACCTGGGGTGTTGATTACGGAATGCTTGACGGTGACGGAAAACTGATTTCTCTGCCCGTTTGCTACCGTGATGAGAGAACAAAAAACGCAGTAAAAAAAGTATTCGATAAACTTTCTGATAAAGAGCTTTATCGCCTTACAGGCAACCAAATAATGCCTATTAACACACTTTTTCAGCTTTGTGTTGAAAAAGCAGAAAATGCAGATACATTTTTATTTATGCCTGACCTTTTTGCTTATTTTTTATGCGGTGCCAAAACTGCGGAGCAGACCATTGCATCAACCTCGCAAATGCTTGACCTTGAAAACATAAAATGGCAGGAAAAAGTATTTGAAATCACCGAAAAGGATAAAAAAATACTTCCGCCGATAGTTAAAAGTGCCACAATTGCAGGCGAATATAAGGGTATAAAAGTAATCAAAGTTGCAGGGCATGATACACAATGCGCCGTATGCGCTATGCCGGCGGCAGAAAATGAAACCTCCGCATTTTTATCTTGCGGAACCTGGTCGCTTATCGGATGTGAAAACGATAAACCGATTTTAAGCGAAAAAAGTATGAAAGATGAGCTTTCAAACGAGCTTGGCGCAAACAAAAAGATAAACTATCTTAAAAATATCAGCGGCTTATGGCTTATTCAGGAAATCAGGCGCAATTTTGCAGATGAGGGCAAGAAATATTCTTACAACGATATGGAAATGCTTGCAAGGGATGCAAAAGCATTTGAATATTTTATAGACCCTGATGACGAAAGCTTTGCGACGCCGAAAAATATGCCTGAAAAAATTTGCACATATTGTGAAAAAACCGGGCAAGGCAAACCTGAAAGCGACGGTGCAATGATTAGGTGCATTTATGAAAGCCTTGCTATGAAATACAGATTTGCAATAAAGCAAATTGAAGAAAACACAGGCAAAAAATTTGATGTACTCCACCTTTTAGGCGGCGGTACGAAAGATAATTTCTTATGCCAAATGACAGCAGACAGTTTGAACATTGATGTTATTGCCGGGCCGACGGAAGCGACCGCACTCGGAAACATTATTTTACAGCTTATCGCACTCGGTGATATAGAAGATGTAAACGCGGGCAGGCAAATCATCAAATCAAGCGAAAAGCTGACTGCTTATAAAAGTGAAAACGCAAGTGATTTTGATAAAAATTACGATAAATTTGTAAAAATATTAAACAAATAAAATATAAAGGAGTAAAATTTATGAGGTATCCAAAAATTGGTATTCGCCCTGTAATTGACGGAAGATGGGGCGGAGTTCGTGAAAGCCTTGAAGAACAAACTATGGGTATGGCAAACGCTGCGGCAAAGCTTATCAGCGAAAATGTTTGCTATCCTGACGGTACACCGGTTATGTGTGTGGTAAGTGATACCACTATCGGCGGCGGCGCAGAAGCTGCAAAGTGCGAAGAGCAGTTTTCAAGTGAAAATGTTGTTGCAACACTTTCTGTAACACCTTGCTGGTGCTACGGTATGGAAACATACGATATGAACCCAAAAACCATTAAGGCTGTTTGGGGGCTTAACGCAACTGAACGCCCGGGCGCAGTATACCTTGCCGCTGTTATGGCTGCATATGCGCAAAAGGGTATGCCCGCATTTTCAATTTACGGCCACGATGTGCAGGATAAAGACGACAGCACAATTCCTGCCGATGTAGCAGAAAAAATTATCCGCTTTGCAAAATGTGCTGTTTCGGTAGGCTGGATGAAAGATAAATCATATGTAAATATCGGCGGAGTAACAATGGGTATTGCCGGTGCTTACTGCAACGCTTCATTTTTCCAGAAATATCTCGGAATTCGTCCTGAATGGGTGGATATGACAGAAATTTGCAGAAGAATTACCCTCGGCATTTATGACCACGATGAATATGACAAAGCATATGCATGGATTAAAGAAAATTGCAAAGAGGGATTTGATGTAAACGCAGGCAAAGATTTACCTGAAGTTATTACAAAATCAAAAGTTGTTGACCCTGATAAAGATTGGGAATTCATCACTAAAATGACAGTTATCGTGCGTGATATTCTTTTCGGCAACAAGAAGCTTGATGAAATGGGCTGGCACGAAGAAGCACTTGGCAAAAACGCTGTTGCCGCCGGTTTCCAAGGTCAAAGGAACTGGACTGACTGGCTTCCGAATGCTGACTTTACAGAATCTATAATGGCATCTTCATTTGACTGGAACGGTAAAAAAATGCCTACTCCGTTTGCAACGGAAAATGACACTTTAAACGGTGTTTCAATGATGCTCGGCTTACTTGTATCTGACACAGCACCTTGTTTCCATGATGTTCGTACTTACTGGAGTCCTGACGCCTGCGAAAGAGTTACAGGCAAAAGGCCTGAAGGCATTGCGAAAGACGGATTTATTCACCTCATCAATTCAGGTGCAACCGCGCTTGACGGTTCAGGCGCATCTAAAAATGCGCAGGGCAAAGGCTGTATGAAACCGTTCTGGGAAATGACAAACGACGATATTAAAGCCTGCCTTAATGCAACAGACTGGTGCAGAGCAAATTATGAATATTTCCGCGGCGGCGGATTTTCATCTCACTTCCGCTGCAAAGCTGAAATGCCTGTTACAATGCTTCGTGTAAATATTGTTGAGGGTATCGGCCCTGTTCTTCAGCTTGCCGAGGGATATACGGTTGATTTGCCGGATGATATTCATGCCACACTTGATAAGCGCACAGACCCATCATGGCCTACAACTTGGTTTGCACCGAAGCTTACCGGCAAAGGCGCATTTAAAGATGTATACAGCGTTATGGCAAATTGGGGCGCAAACCACGGTGTTACTGTTTACGGGCATGTGGGAAGCGAGCTTATCACACTTGCATCAATGCTCCGCATTCCTGTAAATATGCACAATGTAGACGAGGGCAAAATCTTCCGTCCGCATTGCTGGGCTTCATTTGGCACTGATGATATTCAGGCAGCCGATTATTCAGCTTGCAAAACCTATGGCCCGCTTTATAAATAATCATACATATGACAAAAGGAAGTTGATTTATCAACTTCCTTTTAGACTGTCGATAAAGTGGCTAAAACGCGCCGAATAAAAATAAATTAACCTTTTTGCCTCCCTTGCAAAGGGTGTGGGTCTCCGGTGGAGACCTCTGCACAAAGTGCAGAAGCACCGACCGAACCGACAGGTGAGACGGTGGGTGCAACTTGTTGCACTCGGAGAGATTGTGAAAAAACGGCTTGGACATCGAGTCCAAGCCGTTTTTGGCGCTTTTCGTCTTTTGC